>Ga0315298_1000166_pt1 | contig 131612 bp, 146 predicted proteins | sample WHS_1_MG_FD_203077 | JGI IMG/M metagenome (GOLD analysis project Ga0315298, IMG submission 203077) | Extremophilic microbial mat communities from Washburn Hot Springs, YNP, Wyoming, USA - WHS_1_MG | ecosystem: Environmental > Aquatic > Thermal springs > Hot (42-90C) | place: USA: Wyoming...
CTTGTAAGCCGTAGGTCGCGGGATCAAAGCCCGCCCGAGGCTCTGTTTTTATATGATGGTTTGTTACATGATTTTGTGTGGTGCCTTTGCGTGAGTTTATCTTGTATTCTCGTTTGGGAAGAACTGACGCGAATTGGACAAATTTACATGATGCTGGGCGTTTAGACATAGTTTATGAATGCGTTGTCGCGAGTCTCTTTCTTTCACATGGTATACGAAGAAACGTTGTTTTTCACGCTGTTCTTAGTGGTCCGCCGAATCCGCCGTTGCATTTAAAAGTTGATGGCGCAAGCCTTCGTGATGTTCGCACGGACCAAGAAACGTGGAAGCAGATTTTGAAAAAGGTTTTGTCTGGGAAGACGCATCCAGGCGTTAGCATAGAGAGGTTGAGTTTTGAAGCGCTTTTGAAGGCGAAGGCTGAAGTGGAAAAGGCCAGAGTGTATGTGCTTGAAGAGGGCGGTAGGGATATTTCTGAAATTAACTTCGCTGGTAATCTGGTTTTTGTTCTAGGTGATCATGTTGGTTTGCCGAGGAGGGTTGAGGGTTTCGCCCTCAGATACGGCGAAAAAGTTTCTCTTGGTAAAACGCCTTACTTTGCTGCTTCATGTGTAACCGTGCTGAATTATCTGATGGATAGATTTGGGAAAATCTAAACGCGCTTTTAGCAGAGGCTAAATTTATATTTGACTTGTTTTCTGTTTAATTTCTGCAATTTTAACGTTTGGCGAGGTGAGCTCTGCTTATGGCGTCTATAAGGGAGATACCCACAGGCGGCGTAAGCAGATTCGAGAGAATAGGCGCCCACACGCACATTAAAGGATTGGGCTTGGATGAAAATCTGCGGGCTGTGAAGATAAAGGACGGTATGGTTGGACAGGAAAAAGCAAGAGAAGCCGCTGGTTTGGTTGTAAAGATGATTAAAGAAGGAAAATTGAGTGGAAAATGCATAATTTTGGCTGGACCGCCTGGAACTGGAAAAACCGCCATAGCTGTGGCCATATCTCGTGAATTAGGCGAGAACGTTCCTTTTATACAGATGAGTGGCAGCGAAATCTACAGTGCTGAGCGCAAGAAAACCGAGATTCTTATCGAGGCTATTCGCAAGTGCATAGGCATTGAGATACATGAAATGCGCAAAGTGTACGAGGGTGAGCTTACACATGTTGACATAAAAACTGCGCCGCATCCCTACAATCCATACCAGAAGGTTCCAGAAAGCGTTAGGTTGACTTTGAGGACGACGGATGAGGAAAAAACCATTGAGGCTGGTCCCTCCATAGCCCAACAGATTATCGCGGAGGGCGTTTCGGAAGGTTATGTGATACAGATAGATGCTGAAACTGGCAGAGTTGCAAGTTTAGGACTAAGCCTAGAAAGCACGAAGGGAAAAGCGTATGACGTGGACACTACGAGAAAGGTTCCGAGACCAAACGGTAAGGTTCTGAAGGAAAAGGAGTTCGTTTACACCTTGACGCTTAACGATTTGGATGAGCTTAACGCTAAGCAACGTTCAGGCGGATTTTTCTCACTGTTTTTCGGCGGTTCGGAATCAAAGGAAATCGACACTGAAGTTCGCATGGCAGTAGACCAACAAGTTAAGGAATGGGTGGATTCTGGGAAAGCGTTCATCCATCCAGGCGTGCTTTTCATCGATGACTCGCATCTTTTGGATTTGGAGGCTTTCAGCTTTTTGGGAAGAGCCATGGAAAGCGAGCTTGTTCCAATAATTATCCTCGCAACTAATAGGGGCGTAGCTAGGATACGCGGAACAGACGTGAAAAGTCCGCTTGGCTTCCCAATAGACCTCATAGACCGCTCAGTGATAATAGCTACACAGCCATATGATGTGGAAAGCGTGAAGGAGATACTGCGAATACGTTCCGAAGAGGAGAAAATAAAGCTTGACGATAAAGCCTTGGAGAAGCTTGCCGAAGTTGGCGCAAAAAGTTCGCTGCGCTATGCCGTTCAGCTGTTAAGCCTTGCAGCCCAAAATGCAAAGGCATCCAAAAAAGGTAAGGTTACTGTTGAGGATGTTGAGCGTGTTGACGATTTGTTCATGGACATAGGTGAGGCAGCGGAATATTTGAGGAAGTATGAAGAGAGGCTGATGATTCATTAAGGAGTTCTAATCAATATTTCCATACAATAAGCCTTTTAATCTGCGTCGCCTCATTTTCCATAGTTGGTTGTGATTCGCATGGCTGAAAGAAAACAAAAACATGAAGCAGAAGCCTACGTAAAAATCGGCGGAGAGGAAATCGGATTTGAGTTGGAGCCAGCACAAGTTGAGGTTGGTTCTGGATACACTGTCTCGATAAGCTACGAGGAAGACACGCCTGTTGTTGATGTTAAAACTTACGGGGAAGTTGACATTGCAAAGCTTCGAAAGGAGATACAGAGAATTTTTCCAGACGCAAAAATTAGGCATTTAAACCAAGTTAACACTGTAACAGTAGTCAAGAAACGTAAAAAGAAAAACATTAAAAAGTGAGTTTTCGCCCGAAAATTTGGGTTCCGAAACGAGTTTGAAATAGAATCAAAATCACTTTTATATAAATTTTCCATCAAAAACAACAGAATCCAACATTCAAGAGCAAAGTTAAAATACTCATGCTGAAAGCGAGATTGTCGTAAGGTAAACTCATGTAGATTTAATTGTTAGGCGCACGATTAGTTTTTAAGCATCCTAGCATTAGGTGGAAAATTCAAAAAGGCAAGCATGTGAAATCGTATGGTTGACAAAGTTGCGGGTAAAGGTGACAAAAGCGAGAAGAACTTAACTCCGCTTTACATGCGTTCGGTGATATACTCTTTTGGAACTGGCATGGTTAGTCCTTTTACTGGCGCCTATGCCGTAAAGCTTGGCGCTTCATCATCTGACATGGGATGGTTTCAATCATCCGCCAACATATCCAACAATGTTATGCAAATTTTCTGGGGAATGCTCAGCGACAAGATGAAACGCAGAATACCCTTTATAATAATTGGAAGCTTAATCGTCGCGATATTATGGATACCAATGATATTTGTGGCGAACGCCACTCAACTAATTATTTTGCTTGCTGTTCAGGCGCTTTTGGGGTCTATGATAACGCCAGCGTGGACAGCCCTTATAGGCGACATTGTTCCGTCGTTAAGGCTTGGAAGGGTTAATGCAAACATGAACTTGTGGGCAACTGTTGGAAGCCTAGTCGCCACATTAATTTCTGGAGTCATAATGATTAACATAGGCATTCAACCGCATGAAATGTTTTTCATACCCTTAATAATCGCTTCAGTCTGCGGCATAATTTCGTCCGTTGCCATGACCAGCATAAAAGAAGGAAGAAATAGCGGAAAAATAAACCTAAAAGAAAACCTTGTGTATGACGTGTTCAAAGTGTTCGCTTATGCAAGGAAGTCACCAGATTTCATAAGATACTGCTATGTTGAGGGAACATTCCAATTCTTCATGTCAATTTGTTGGCCGCTTATGGCTATTACACAAATTAAGGTTTTAAACGCTTCAATGTTGGATATAGCCATATTCACGGTTGTGCAAGCCATCATGACAATAATTTTTCAAGGCTGGGCTGGAAGGCTTGCGGATAAAGTTGGAAGAAAACCACTGATCCTTTTCTTCAGATTTAGCCTATTAACAGTGCCATTGGCTTATGCGTTCTCTCCAAACATGAGCACGCTCATAGTGATAGGCGCATTCTGGGGGATTTCAAACGCTTTTGGACAAGCTTCAATGACCGCTTATCTTCTTGATATGGCTCCTGAAGAGCATCGTGGAAGCTTTGCTGCAACATTCAATTTTGTTGTTGGCCTAACATCCTTCTTCGGCTCTTTAATAGGCGGATACTTGTCAGATTACATGATAGGCATATTCGGGCTGATTCTCGGACTGCAAATCGTTTACATGATTTCATTTGCAGGTAGGGCGTTAAGCGCGGCGCTTTACTTGAAGCTTAAGGAAACTCTCAAACGCCCAACCTAACACACGTATACTTCCCTCTAATTGGGATTTCTAAGCCGCATCTTGGGCATTTGTTGTCTCTTTTGATGGCGTACTTTACAACGTAGTAGCCATATCGCTGAATCAATCGCTCTCCACAGTTTGGACAGTAAGTGTTCTCATACTTGTGTCCAGAAACATTTCCAATGTAGGGATATAAAACACCGTTTTTCTTTGCCATCTCATACGCTTTTTCCAAAGTTTTGATGTCTGTTGGTGGATTGTTGAATTTGTAGGCTGGGAAATAACGCGTAAAATGTAATGGAGCATCTGCGCCAACCTCTTTTAAATGCTTCTTAATAACCCAACGAAGCGCCTCTTCGTCATCGTTAACGCCCTTAACAACGAGGTTCACAATTTCCACATGCACGCCCATCCTCCGCGCTTCTCTGGCGTTTCTCCAAATCTTCTCAACATCAGCACCTCCACAATGCTTCTCGTAGACACTATTGTCGCCTTTCACGTCAATTTTAAGCCCGTCCAACCCAGCCTCAAAAAGCGCCTTAAGAACATCCAATGTCATGTAACCATTAGACACGTAACAGCAGTATTTGATACCTCTATCCTTACCTAACCTAAACAGCCTAATAGCCCACTCCGATAGAAGTGTTGGTTCCTGAAAACTTGCACATAAACCCGCATCTCCGCCACGTAAGGCTAAATCCACAATCTCTTCTGGAGAGTGAAAAAAGGCCTCGTTTGGGTTCGGCTCACTTTTTGACAAGTGAAAGTTTTGGCACCAAACACAGTTTAGGTTGCATGACCATGTTGAAAAAGTGAGCGCTGTTGAACCAGGCCAATAATGGAAGAAGGGCTTTATTTCTATTGGACGGCTTTCTATTGCGCTTATGTCGCCATAAACAAGCGTGTACAATTCACCATCTATGTTAACTCTTGTTTTGCAAAATCCCTTATGTCCAAGTGGAATTTCGCATCTTCTCTCGCAAAGTGTACACCTAACTTTGTCCTTTGAAAGTTTTTCATAGAACAAGGCTTTTTGAACGGTTGGATAATCAGTTAAGCGAAGCATTAACACCAAAAATGGATAGCGCCAACTCAAAATTAAAGTTACTTGAAGTGCTCCCAGCCACGCGGCTCGACAACCCTCTTTTCTCCATTAACCTCGAAAAGAATATGCCTTTCAGCCGTAACTTTCCCTATGGGCAAGAGTTTTCCGCCAACTCGTTTAACAGTTTTTTCCGCTTTCTGCCAAAGTTCAGGCTTCAAAGTCAAAACAAGTTCGTATTCCTCTCCACCATAAAACGTCAAATCAACAGGGTCAAGATTATGAATTTTAGCAAACTTTTCAGCCTCTTCAGCTATTGGAAGCCTATCAATCAAGAAGCCAACTTTACTCGCCTTTGAAATTTCATAAAGGCTCCAAGCTAAGCCATCACTTGAATCAATAGAAGCCGTCACAGCCCCCGTTTGACATAGGCTTAGTCCCTCTTTCAATCTTGCTTTGGGCATAAGAACAGAATCAACAAGAACGTTAAGAATTTCCTTAGGCGCCTCAAAATTTTCGAGAAGAACTTTCATTCCAGCAGCTGTTTTGCCAAAAAATCCTGTAACCGCAACAATGTCCCCAGGCTTTGCTCCGCTACGTAGCATAACCTTCTCCTTCTTGGCTATTCCGAAAAGCGAAATGCTGATGACAAGGTCTGAAGCCTCATTCGTGTCCCCACCAATAACATAAGCGCCGTACTCACGAGCCCCAGTGTTTAGCCCCTCTCCGATTTCTTTTATATCCTTTTCCGTTAATCTTCTCGGCAGCCCAAGAGACACAAGAATGGCTAACGGTCTAACGCCTTTAGCCGCAAAATCGCTAATATTCATGACGACAGCCTTGCGAGCTGCCTGCCAAAGGCTCATGCCCTGTGGAACATCCGTTTTGTCAACAAGCATGTCCGTTTTTAACACTGCAATTTTATCGTTTCCAACGTCATGAGCAGAGACGTCATCACCGAATGGTATGGGCATTTTAGGAAGCTCCAAACAGTTCATTATAATTCCAATTATTCTTCTCTCGCCTAAAACTTCACGAGACTTAACCAATTTACATCAATCACCCTTTTCGTAAGGTAGAGTTTCCACCATAATATTCACTCATTTCTGCTTAAATATATGATTTACAAAATTGATAATTGAAAACACATGGCGCCTCGGTAGCTCAGCCAGGTAGAGCGGCGGTCTCGTAAACCGCAGGTCGCGGGTTCAAAGCCCGCCCGAGGCTTGTAAGACATAAACTCTTCAGCATTACGAGGAAACTTGTCTCATATTTGCTGCTTTCCATCAAGTTGTTAATAATTTATATATTCATATAAGGAAATGAAGGATAGAGAGGGAACAGTTTATTGCCCCTTGAAGAACTAGCAACCTACATTATTGTTATTTTAGGGGCAGTTATCGCATGCTCGCTCATAATTTACGCCATGAGGAAGCGTGGAAAAGAGGAAGAGAAATTTACCGCAAAAGAGGAAGAGTTAGAAACAGAGTTGAAGCCCATACCCTTCAAAATTGTTAAAAGCGTTTCGCCAGAGGAGGCGGCACGCGCAAAAGAAGAGCTTAGAATTTTGGATTTGGAAAGGGAAATTCTGAGTGACGCGATTAGGCGGCTTTATGAGGCTCATGCCGAGGGGAAAATCACGGAGGAGGAGCGGGAAAGACTTGCACAAGTGTATAAGACGCGGATGATGACTGTGAAGGAAGCCATAGCAAAGGACGAGTCACTCGTGGCTTTACATGAGCTCGAGGCCATGCAAGAAGACTTAATAAAACTCTTCAGCGAACGCTTCGACGAAATAAGCTCAAAAATCGAAGAGTTACGCTCAAAGGTTGAGGCAAAACCGATAAAGGAAATCACAATACCCGCAGCAAAAGCGCCGCCGAAACCAACAGTTGAAGAAAAACCGCCAGTGGAAGAAAAGGAAAAACGCAAGCGCAAACCAGCATCAGCTAAGGTAAGCCCAAGAACAGAAGCTGAAAAGCGAATAGAAGAGATCCGCGCCGAAGTGGAAAAGGTTTTGGAAAGATTGGGGCAGATGGAACTTGAAACTTAAAGGCGAAGAAGTGGAAAAAGCGAAAAAAAACGCGGCAATAGAAGCCGTCAAAAACGTTAAAGACGGTTTCATTGTAGGGCTTGGAAGCGGAAGCACAGCAGCTTACGCCATCGAAGAGATAGGAGACAGAATTAAACGTGAAAAACTGCGTGTGCTGGGTGTTCCAACATCATACCAAGCCTTCATGTTAGCCATAAAAAATGGAATCCCAGTAACAAATTTGGAGGAGCATCCAACATTGGACTTAACAATAGATGGTGCAGACCAAGTTGATGAAAAATTAAATTTGATAAAAGGCATGGGTGGCGCACTAGCCCGCGAAAAGATAGTCGCTTACTCATCCAAAAAACTTTTAATAGTCATAGACGAAAACAAAAAAGTTAAAACCCTAGGAGAAAACAACCATCCCGTTCCAATAGAAGTGATTCCCTTCGCGGCTCCATTGGTGATGCGCAAGATAAAAGATATTGGTGGAAATCCAGTATTAAGAGAGGGAAACAAAAAAGTTGGACCCGTAATAACTGACAACGGCAACTTTATAATCGACGCGTACCTCGGGCAAATAGATAAGCCAGAAGAGCTTGAATGCAAACTCAAAGTCCTTCCAGGAGTCGTAGAAACGGGACTTTTCATAAAAATGGCAAGCGAAATCTACGTTGGAAAAAGTTCAGGCATAGTTGTACTAAAAAGCAAGTAGGTAAACAGCAAATTTGTAATTCTTATATGTAAGAGTTAGTAACAAAATATGATTTGCAGACGAGCCGGGGTAGCCTAGCCTGGAATGGGCGCCAGACTCATAATCTGGAGAACGAATGGGGCAAACGCCTTTAGTCCAGAGGTCGCGGGCTCGAATCCCGCCCCCGGCACTTTGTTAGTAAGCGTCAGTTAGTCTGTGTCTTTCGTTTTTGCAATGTTGAAGCTGCTAGAATCAAGCCTCTAACGATTAGTGAGATGCCTAATAGCGTGATTATTAGTGTCCAGAATGTGAACCATGTGGTTGTGGTTGTTGTTGTGTTGAGGATTTCCTTTATGAGGTAGCTTGCTCCAAGCCAGAATATGATGTTTGAAAGGGTTTCAGCCTTTTTGTTTGTTGGAGAGCGCACGAGAAATCTTGTGATTAGGATTGCGATTTCGTATATTCCCCATGTTAGGCAGAATGTTCCAGCGGCGGAATAAACAGTCAAGTGTGTTTGTGGATGTGCAGGTGCTGGGAGGTAAATTTGTGTGTTTTGAACTTCAACTATTTCGAAGTCTTTGAAGAATGCTATGATGTCGTTAAATAGGTTTGGCGTGGATGCGAATATTGCTCCCAAAAGGATTAGTAGGAACCCTATTGATGCAATGCTGAAAAAAGCCTCTATGCGTCTAAGTGTTTTCTCTGAGTTTTCACCCAAAATTGTATGCCTCTTTTACCATTATACTTTGGGTTGCCAGCATATAACATTTCCTTAAGCTTTCTGTTTCATGCATATTTAAATATCACATGTGAGGATAAATGCGTAAAGAGGATGAATTGTTTGCCGAATTGTCCAAAATGTGGAGCAGAAGTCAGCGAGGAAATGAGTTTCTGTCCTAGATGCGGCGCGCCGCTAAGGATTGGGCAGGTTCCGCCACCGCCGCCGACTGGGCGTAGAGAGGAGAAGGCGGAGAAGTATGAAAAGCATGAAAAGGAGGAAAAAGGCGAGAAGTGGGAGAAACACGAGAAGCATGAACTGCTTTTCTTGGGACCTCTTGTTGGTGGTGCAATCCTGTTAATATTAGGAATTTTAGGTTACCTCGAGGTTAGTGGGCTTATTGTTCATGGTGTTTCAAGAGCGATATTATTGATAATCCTCGGTGTGATACTTTTGATTGGGGCGCTTTATGTTATTAGTACTGCGCCTAGGCGGCATCCAAAACCCTAGATAAGCCAGCCTAAGAAGAGTCTGTAAAGCACATGCTCTAGGCGTATTAGTGGTTTGTCTCTTCCGATGACGCGGAAATAGTTTTTTCCAGCAGCCTCTATTAGGTCTCCGATTTTGTATCTTGGAAGTATGCATGTGGATACTATTAGTTTGCCCCATTCGCCGCGTTTAAGTTCGTGAAGCATTTTCACGCCACTTTTTGTTTCAACCTCAAACAAGTACGCGTCATAGTTTGGCGTGACATAGGGCAACGAGTCTATTTGCTGGGCGAATACGCCTTCTGTTGCGCTGTAAATTTCAACAATTGGGATATCGCCATAATATCTCTTGAGCACTGGCGCATACTTGAACTGTATCTTCCTGACGCTTGTGCAGAACAGCGCTCGCATCTTCCACAACTCTTTCGGTTTTTTGCCATGCTTTTTCGCGATGTGTCTTGCAAAAGCCAAAATGACTGGTGTTACGCCCATGGCGGCGGTTACGTCTGCGCCAACAGCCTTCTGGTAGACAAGTTCAAATCTTCTTTCCCAGTCTTTTCTTGTTATTCCAGAACCAAGCGCGTCTATTTCCTCTTGTCTAGGCAGTAGGCTAACCTTGTCAAGCATAGGGTTCAGTTTAGCATATGTTCCAGAACTGTAGCCATAGGTTATTTCTTTTCCATCAACAACCAATGTGTGAACGCGTGATGGAAAGTTTAGGTTTAGGATTTTTCCAGATAAAAGTTCGAAATCTCCCTTTTTCAAGGCGAAATTTATTAGCGCTCTCGCTCCGCAAGCGAAAATTTGTTCAAGATGAGTTTTAGTTGCAGGCAAAACCTTAGCGTGTCCAGTTGAGCCTCTAGTCATAACCCAGCAAACCAGAGGTTCTGGAAGAAATGCCTTATAATTTCCTTTTTGAACCTCAGCAAAGTATGGCGAAAGTTCAGCATAACCAACAGCTGGAAAGTTAGCTCTGAAATCTTCAATTCCGCAGATGTTATGCGCATTGTGGCGCTGTCCATAATCCGTTTTTGCGTATGCCTCAACAAGCTTCGCTAGTGTCTGCGTTTGAGCATTATGTGGGTCTTTTAAGGATTCATACCATGAAGCTACAATTGACCTAAAAATGCTTAAACTCTCTTCTCCCGTGAACATTTAAATCCAGATGATATTCCTATGCGTTGACACCCTTATACCTTTCCCAACAAAACTCGAAACCAGTTTCTATTTTGGGTTGTAATAAAAAGGGTGGAGGTGGGTGGAGGAGGATAAGTGCAACGTTCGACGCTAGCCTAGGTCGACGAACGAGTTTGCAGCCAAACCGCCTGGAGCAGTGCGTATGATTGTTAATGCGGCGCCTTTTGCTGTTCTGACTTCAATCTTAATTGTTTGGTATTCGCTCAGCATGCTTTGCGAGTCTGTTGAGTTCAAGCGTATCAACAGGAAGGCTTTTTCGTTTGACTCCAGCACCGAGTCGCTGTCGTCATTGTATATTGCGAACTTGGCTTGGTTATCACTTAAACTCAAGGTTGCGATCAACGCGTCCCATGTTACGTCCGTTGCTGACACTGAGCCTTGGTATATGTTCATTAATGTAGCGTTTGGCAGGTATACTGACACTACGACTGAGCTTTCGCTGAGATCTACTGCGCCTCTACCTGCTGAAAGCTTCACCGGAACGAGGATATACAGTATATGTGCCGAGGATGTGTTTGTTCTGGATGTGACTACGCCGTCAAGTTGCAAGGCAGTTAGCGACTCGTCAAGGCCAGTCTGCATTGTTTCTTTTGTTTTCTGCGTTGTGTAGAATCCCATGTTGATGACTACGTAGCTTAGGGCGGCAGCGATTATCAGAAAGGCTATTAGCACGATGGCTGCTTCTACGCCGACAATACCTTTCCTATTCTTAAACAGTTTTTTGGCGAACATTTTAGCCGGCCACCGTTATCCAGCCTGTTTGCAAAGATTCTGGAACATAGAAGTCAACTGTTAAAGGCGCAGCCTTTTCTGGCTTAATCTCCACAACTATGTGGGTTCTCGAACTGGCGGCACTGCTTAAACGTATTACTAGGTAACCTTTTTCATTAGAATCCAAAGCCTCATCACCGTTACTGTTCTGAATGTAAAGTTTGGCTTGTCCTGCAGTAACTGAGCTGAGTAATTCTGTGAAGTTACTGCCACTCGTCATTGTAGCTGTGCCCTCATAGATGTTTGGCCATGAAGATCCAGATACAGTCAATGTTACGGCGGTTTCATTTTGTCCAAGTGCTACGTATTTGACGCCGTAAGCCCTTAATGGGATTACTATGGCGTCAATTTGTGTTGAAGATGAGGCATTTAGCATTATGCTTCCGTCAACGATTAGTGGTGTGCTTGCTTGTCTTAGGCTGTCTTGGACTACTGTTTTGCCGCGTTCTGTTGCGAATAAGCCTTGGTTGATGACCATGAAGCTGAAGGCGCCAGCGATTATCACGAAAGCTATGAGGATTATTGCTGCCTCTAAGCCCACCATTGCACGCTTTTGTTTTGCCAGTTTTATCAAAGTCTTTTTCCAATTCATTTTTCCATCTTCCTTTTTAGGCGCTCTTGAATTACAATGGTTCATATATTAAGAGTTATGAAATGATAATTTAGATTGGTAAAATTGTTACATTCGATTCAAAAATAAAATAAAATTTAGAATTTAATTCAAAATAGAACTCAAACTCAAAATCAGACTATGAAAGTCGAAACTTCCAAATAAAGAGGGAAAATCTCCCTAACCCATGTTGACGTAAGTATTTTTAGGCATTCCACCAGGCGCAGTGCGAACAACCGTCAATGCAGAACCCTTTGCGCCTTTAACTTCTATCTTAAAGGTCTCATAATCTGCAACTGTATGTCGCGCTCCAGGAACATCAGCAACCGTGCTGTTCAAGTGGACTATTAGAAAGGCTTTTTCGGTTGGTTCAAGGACGGTGTCCGAATCTCCATTGTATATTACAAACATCGCCATGTCAGTTTCATTCATTCCACAAGCCTCACTCAACCTCATTATTAGAACATCACAGTCCACCTCAACGCTGTCCATGTACACCCCATTGTAAATGTTTAAAAGCGTGGCGTTAGGCAAATAAACCGAAACTACAATAGCTTCTTTCTTCAAGTCTAATCCTTCCTTGCCAACAGAAAGCTTCACTGGAAAAATTATCCACTCTATATAGCCCTCATCATTTGTTTTCCCAGCTGCTAATCCATCTGGCTGCAGCGCACTTAAAGACTCGTCAAGACCCGACTGCATTGTATCCTTGGTCTTCTGTGTTATGTAGAAACCCATGTTAATTACTACGTAGCTCAAAGCGGCGGCGACAATAATGAAGGCGATTAGCACTATGGCGGCTTCAATGCCAACTATGCCCTTTTTGTTCTTGAGCACCTTTCGCATGCCGCTTGCCTCCTTAGATTACTGGCACGTATGTATCTTTAGGCATAGACTCGGGTATGGTAATCTCAATTGAGAGTGTAGCACTTTTATCAAGCCTTATCTCAATGTTTATCTGAGTTCTAGCAGGAGCTGCCGCGTCCGAATCCAACGTAATTATTAGGAAGCCTTTTTCATTTGTGTCTAGAGCCTCGTCGCCGTTGCTATGGGCAATGGCTAAAACTGCACCAGTGTATAACCCTTCGCTAACGCCAAGACTGTATGTTCCGTTCACATAGACATCACGTGCTTCGCTGCTCTCGCTTTCGTTGGCGTACCTGTAACCTACAAAGTCGTCAAATTGCTTTCCAGTAGGGTCGTATGTAGCGTCGTCAGTGTAGTAATAGGAACTGCGGTTATAGCCAGTGTAAAGGACTCCTAGATAGGCATTAGCCCAAGCCTTTTCGCCAACTCTTAACACTATTACCGTTTGGTTCCTTCCAACAGGCACGAATTTTACTCCAAAGGCTTTTACTGGAATTATGATGACGTTCACTGTCCTACCATCCGATGTTGTCCTCACGAAGGTTGTTCCATCTATTGTCAGCGGTGTGCTTGCCTGTTTCAAGCCTTCCTGGATGACCACTTTGCCCCTTTCCGTCGCATACAAGCCTTGATTTACAACCATGAAGCTGAAGGCTGCTGCGATTATTACGAAAGCTATCAGCACTATAGCGGCCTCTAAACCTATAATTGCACGTTTTTGCTGCACAAGCTTCTTTACCAAGCGACGATATCGTGATGTGGCATTTGGAATCTTGCTATTGCATGATGGGCATGTTACCATCTTAAGCTTTGACCTTGTATGCCACTCGTACCCGCATTTTTGACATTTAATATTTGGTTTTTCCCCCATATTTCCACCACCTATTCCACTTATACTTACTCCACCACCACCTCCACCACCAATATAGCGAGTATTAATATTTAATAAACATTATCTGAAATCGCGAGTCTGAATACATAATCAGAATATGAATTCAAAATACATATCAAAAACCAAGAACAAAATTCCTCAAGACACACCTAAAAGCTCAAAATCAACTTATATTGGCAACTCTATACTTGGCATAGTGCCCAATGCAAATTCTATTAGTATATGAGCAGCAATCCACGTAGCACCGCTAACTATCAAAAGTATACCCAAATTTAGAAAGAATGTTCCCCAATAACCAGCCGAAACCTCCTTAATTGTCAAAGCGTTTGCAACAGCCATTATAAATATTAACGCTATGTTTCCAGCCTCAACTAACGGTATTGGAATCTCGTTAAACCCAAAGTAAGGCAAGTTCACAAGGTATTTGGACATAAAATCAGCGAGCACTTGCATAACAACAAGTAGCACAACTGTTAGGGGTTGCATAACAATCATAATTGTCTGAAAACTCTTAGCAACAATGCCCCTCGACTTTCGGAACTCGGTGAACTTTACAACACGATTTCCAAGAGCATTACCAATCTCAAGAGGGTTAGCCCCTCTACTCAAAGAGTCCAAAAATATCTTGTTGCTTATGTGCACTTGATATGACGCAGCCTCGGAGGAAAGCGTCTCCAAAGTCTGCTCATGCCCTATCCCAAGCCTTAGCCTAGCCAGAGCCTCATTCACAAGCTTTTTAAAGGGACCAAGCTCCATCTGCTTGATATACGAAAAGGCAGCCTTCAAATCTGACGTAGAAGCCAAGTTTTCTCCAAGAGCTTTTAGAAATGTAGGGTAGTTTCTATCAATGTTGTTAACGTGTTTTTCAAGCATATACCCAAAGATTCCAGGAATTATCGCAGCCAAGCCAAGTGCCATAAAGGCGAACGGTGGACCTGCTGAAAAGTACAGCATTATCGAAAATGCTGTTAGTGGTAAGCCCATTGCAACTAGGCTCCATTTCATACTAACGTAAAGCTTATGAGGGTATTTTCCCACGTAAACAAGGTTTTCTCTTGGGGATGACGCTCTAAAGAGAACGTACATCATTATGACTGCTGAAGCTGCCATTACATAGCCAAAGGCTATTGCGCTTGGGTCAATCATGAAGATGGCTAAAATCACTATTGTCATTATTAGAAACACTGTTACACTTTGGAAGGAGGTAAATATGCCTCCAAGAGTCTTCAAAGTTTCAATTGAGCGAGTATAATATCCCGAGTATTCCTCGATTAGCATTGAAGATTCCATTTCAAGATATCCTCTAGGCTCGACGCTTGAAAAAACGTTTGTAAAGCGGACAAGTATGTCCTTCAGCGGAGGCTTGACAAAATCGGCAACTTTCGCTGTGGCTTTTGTGATGCCGTATCCAAAATCTTTGGCTAGGCTTCGAATTCTCTGGAAGATTTTGCTGTAAAAGCCATACTCCTTATTCTCCGCAATCGTCTTCACAAGGTCTTCTGGCGAAGTCTCTCCAAGAGATAAACCATACATGTGAAAGACGACTGTTGTGAGAGTAAAATCCACTTTTCTTGGATAACGCTTTCTTGATGCGTATCTTAATAGCAATATGACGCCTATTCCCATCGCTGAAATAATGGCTGCTTCAATCATTTTCCCTATCATAAGATAGTATACTACAAACAGTATGGAGGGAACAGTCAAAACCAGCATTAGTATGAGACTTTTTGGCAATTTTATTTCCAAGGAACCTTCATCTCTTTCACTTTACGGTAAACTCCCCAGATGCCCCTTTCCCTAGCAGCTATAACAGTGTTCCACAGATCGCTGTAGGATGGAAAGTTCTCGGCTAGAAAACTCAAGATTTCAGCTCTGACTTTCAATTCATCGTAAAGCTCCCTTAACCTTTCTTTCCCCCATCCTCTAAAAGTGAGCACTTTAGTTTCCAAGTGGAAGCTTGAACCCATAAAGCGAAGCCTATCCAAGTCAGCATCGTAAATAAATGTTGGCAAATAATTCAGCCTAGCCTCTTCAGGCTCGTATCCAATTATCTCGTTTACGGATGTAACTCTTCGTATGAACCGTTTACCCCGCTCCATCCTCGCTTGGAAAATCGCCAGGTTTAATCCGTCTATGTGCGTTTTTGGGACGTCAATCGGGTAGGACGTGAGCCTTTGGAAAAGCTGTCCCAAGGTTCCAGCGTGCATTGTTGAAAGAACTGGGTGTCCAGTTTCAATAGCTTGGAACGCGACTCGTCCCTCTTCACCTCTAATTTCACCTACAATTATGTAGTCTGGTCTCTGCCTCAAAGCAGCTTTCAGAAGGTCAAACATTGTCACTGGAACTCCAGTGTGCAAACGTGTGACTTCCCTAATCCAGTTCTTGTGGTATAGGTTAACTTCTGGAGTTTCTTCGATGCTTATGATTTTTGAGTCAGAGTTTATGAAACATGTAAGCGCGTTCAAAGTTGTGGTTTTTCCAGAAGCGGTTTCTCCGCAAACCATGGCGGAAATTCCAACTTCGAAAAGCATCCAGAGGTACGCGGCTAAATCAGGTGAAAAAGTTTTCCACCTTATTAGTTGTGTAACTGAAATCGGCTCTTTTGGAAACTTTCTTATTGTGAAGTTGCTTCCTCTTAGGCTTATGTCCTCGCCGAAGACTATGTTAAACCTCGACCCGTCGGGCAAGTGAATATCTATTATTGGGTGGGTGTAACTCAAAACTTTCCCATAACGTTCTGATATGCTTCTCAATAAACGGTTAATCTCATCCTTTGAAACGTAAATATTAGTTTCGAGATGTCCGAACATTTTGTGGTAAACAAAAACTTTGCCTTCTCCTGGAATACTAACGTCTTCAAGCCAAGGGTCAGCCAGGAAACCGTCAAGGAAGCCGTGACCAATTTTTTCTCTTAGAAAGTGATATAGCATAGCGTTTTCGTTTTTTTCCTTTGGAATCTTAACCATCTTGCTTTTTATGGCTCGTTTGAAAAGGGCAGCTAATACTTTTTCCCTTTGGTCACCGTACTCTTTATCTTCTACAAGCCTTGCAACGGCAGCCTCAAGTTCGTCTAAAAGTTCGCGGTCTGGTTTCTCTGGTTCAATTAAGTTGTATCTTCCGATTTCTCCGCCCACATCTATGTGCGCGTAAATTCCAAGTCCAAGCGGATAAAGGAGGTTGGTTTCCCTTTCGGTGTTCTCTAAGTCAAGGTTTAATGTGTATTTTGGTTTTTCAGGAAGGCTTTGCAAATACGTTGCTAGGTAGGGATGTTCTCGGATGGCGTCATCCAGTGATTCGCAAACTGTTTTCTTGAAAGGCCAAACTTCTTCGCTTATTTCCTCTTTTTTCTTGAAAAATGAAATTTTGAAGCTTGGTTTTGATGGTAAGTTTAGTTTAAGTCTTTTTGACATAGATTTTCACCACTAAATTTTCACTCCACTTAAGGGCATGACTCTTAAACCGATTTGAGGGTTGATTTCAAGGGTTATGGAACTCTTTCTTTCGCCGCTCACGCCCCAGAGCTTAACTATTCTGAGCACTTTAACGTCAATTCCCGATATGCTGGCGTTTTTTAGCACTAGGTAAACGTCGGAGCTTGCCCTCAGCTTCATTATGGTTTCTTCGGAGAGGAATTCTGGATGGAATGTGGCGACAACTGTTTTATCGTCGGAAACCAGGTTTTTCATGCGCGTTACGAATGTCAGAAATTCTGGGGCTGGCGTGTTCACTGTGAGCACGCTTAGGCTGTCGATTATTACGGCGTCGTAATGCTCCTTTTTTAGTTCGAGGAAGTTGGATGTAACTCTTAAGAAGAATGAGCTTAGGAAGTCGTTCCATCTTCCACCTTCGACGTGCAATGGGTAAATGTTAAGCTGTCCAGACAAGTAATATTCGTCAACATCTAGTTTGACAGATTTCATCATTGAAAGGTATTCCTTCACTGTTGCCTCGCTTGATATAACATAAACTTTTAGTCCTTCGTTGAGCATTGCGGAGGCAATTTGCTGAACAAAAATGGTTTTTCCAGAGCCATAGTCCCCCTCAATCGAAATTAAACTGGGATGTGGGATTCCTCCGCCCAAATCTCTGTCCAGTTCTGGTATGCCTAAACTTATAACTTTCATTGCGTTCTGACCCCTTCAGCTTTTGCCTCCACACCGTAATGGGTAACAAAAACCACTGAAACCAAGCCGTCTAGTGGAATTTCTGGGGCGCCGTTTGGTATGCTGAATGAGATTGTCACTTCTTCTCCAGAATTTATGAAAGTGTGATTGTCTTGACTGAATGTGTAATTTGTTCCTGAAACTTTAATCTCTAGAATTTCATAGTCTTCGATTGAATAGGAAAACCAGAAAGACCCATTTCCATATGAAAGTATTATCGTGTTCCAGCTGAAATTTCCCTGCTTTTTTAGGAATATTGTTTTAGACCCTGTATTTTTTACTGTTACGTTGCATGATGTGGCGTTGACAGAATTCACCGCAAGTTGTAATGAGACATCAAGCTTCTCTTTTTCGCTGTTCAAGTATTCCTTAGCTGCATAGGATATTTCCTTCAAGCCTTGAAAGATTGTTATAAGAAACGAAGAAGAGAGAACAAGCAAAACTATTAATATGATGGACGAGGCGATTGTCACGGAAAAACCCATATTGACCACCTTTATGAGGGGGGTGCTGGAAAGAGGTAGCTGCTGCCAATTCCTTTCGAAGGGACAATTTTAGCTTCAAAAATTGTTCCCTCTATACTGCTGGATGGATAAGCTCTTATGGTTACTGTTTCGCGCAGTTCCCATATGCCGTCTCCATCAGCATCTGATATGTTAAATCGTCCGCTTCCTTCACCTGCATTTGGGTCGTATGTGAAAAGTTGGGCTTCACCATATCTGCCCACATAAACGTCTAGGAATTTGAAGTCTGAAAGCGGTAGATATCCAACGTTTTTGGCGTATATGACAAAGTGTTGCGGGTCTGTCGAGTTGTCTATTGTTGCGTAAACGATTTCCAGTTGCAAGTTAATTATCCTCTTATAGTCGTTCACGTTTTGCGTCAACTCACTTTGGACGATGCCCCCAGTGTAAATTGCGTATGTGGAGAAGACGCTGGCTAGGCAAACGGAGGCTATGACCATTATGATGTGCGAAAGTGTTACAGAGAATCCCATCAGGCAACCCTTTTAGCTTTCTTCATCTTACCTTCTGCTATGGAAATGAGCGTTCTCATATCGTTTAATCCAATTTTTATTCCCGATGCAACCGACGCCTTATACATGTTCAGCAACAGCCTACTTTTGCTAAGCCCCTTTGATTTAACCTTATCAGCCGCAACAGCTAAAGAATAAATTTGCCCACTGGAATTTTCTGGCAGAAAGCCTAAAAGCTCATAGGACTGCGCAAGCTGTTTTACATCATCTGGAGTAAACCCCAAATCAAGGAGAGACCAAACCCAATCAAGATAAACTGTTCCGGGTGGAGGAAACTCGGGCTTAGGTGGAGGATGTTCCACGATTTGGGGTTTAATTTCGGGTGATTCTTCTGGAACTGCTGGAATAACTGGTTTTTCTTCGGCAGCAGCTTCGTTTTCTTCCTCTTCCTTTCCTATAACCAAGGATTTGACGCCAGGAGGAAGTCTTTCGCTGTTAAGTTTTTTCAAGTCCTTCTCGCTGGAGACGGCTCGCAGAAGATTGAATGGGTTTTCAATTTCGCTTACTGCTGCGCGAATGTCTACAATGGATTTTTTAAGTTCAGACACCGCAGTCCTTAAATCTTGGGATAACTTATCCACATCAGCCTTTATCTTTTCAATTTCCTTTTTTTCCTCATTTTTCTCCTCGATTTTCTCTTCTTTCTTCTCCTGAACAGCGCTTTGTCCGTTGTCTTTTTTCGACATTTTACAACATCCGACCTTAAGACTTATTTACTATACGAATCCACGATTTACATTTAAATTATGTGAAGCCAAAATCAATATTTGTAAAATTTGCAATTTAGAATCAAATTTTAGTAATATTTACAAAAGCTGATTCAGAATCGAAACAAGAAACTCTTAATCATTCCCTCTCTGATTCAACGTTTATTATCGTCGTGCTTCTCGTTGATATCTCAAGCTGGTTCGCGAATCCCCTTTTTACGTAGGCGTTTTTTATTGTTATTCTTTCGCCTTTTTCAAGTTTAGCTGCTGTTTGTGCGTGTTGTCTCCATGCTGTCACCCATATGCTTCCTGTCTCGTCCTTTATTTCGAAAGTGGCTACTTTCACGTTTTCACCTTTTGAAGTCTTTATCTCCCTCACTATTGGTTTTGTCGCAACCTCTCCCTCAATGTTTACCTTGTTTACGCCTTCCTTTAGTTCTGCTATTTTGGGGGATTCTGTTGGCGCTTGATTTTCAACATAGGTTTCGTTGTCAATGTGGATTTCTAGGCTTTCTCCCAAAGCCTTTTTTGCCTTGGCGTTTACAAGTTGCAGTTTTGCGCCTTTCTTTAGGGTGCTCTCCAGTTCGTCCACTTTCTCGTTCCAGACCACGACTGGAATTTTTCCAGTTTCGTCAGCCATCACGAGGCGCATGACTTTTCCCGAACTTGCGTCTTGCCTCTGGAATGTTGATGTTTGGAAAATCTCTTCAACGGAGCCAGTTAAGTTTAGTCTTTTGTTCTTGTGGGCTATTTTAATTTCTCCGATTTTCGTGTTGAATTTACTTATTGTTGGATAATCATCTGCGTTCACGTCCTCTGGGTTTATTTGAATGTCGCCTTTTTCCGCTATGTGCAGTTCAACTTTTCCAGTGCGGCTTTCCCTCGTGTATCCATGTATGAAACGTGCAATTTGTCCAACCTTCAATTTTCTATCCTCTATGAGGTTCGCTTTGTCGTTCCATAACACTACGCGTAGAATGCCGCTTTTGTCGGCGATAAACAAGCTTGCCATCTTTCTGCCAGTTTTTTCGTTAAGGATTTTTGGGTTTAAGACTGCAACAACTCGCCCGACAACAGAAACATCGTTTAGGTTTGGAACTAAATCCTTTATCAGCGCTGCTGAAAAGCTTGTCTCCTTAGAAATTTTAACTCCAAACTCGGCTGCAATCATCCGCAGAAGCGACTCGTCTGAAATTAATCCTCCAGTTTTTCTCCGCTCGCTTTCAAGCCTTACGAGTATTTTTTCCCTTGAAATTTCCGGATTTTTCGCAAGTATTTGCTGAATTATCTCCTCAAACTCCATATTACACACTGCTGAAATGCCTACAGTGTTATAAAGCCTTATAGGAACCGCAAGCCTTCCATTTAATGTAGGAAGTAGGGCTAACATGGGTGTGGAAACCCTTTACGGTTTAGGAACTGCCCTAATAATAGCTGGCATACTTGTAGTTTTGGCCGCGGTTCTCCTACTTTTCATTTCAAGCATTAAGGGCGGGGCGAAAATGAGGGGCGGCGGAGCAATAATTATTGGTCCTTTTCCTATAGTTTTTGGAACTGATAAGGAGTCGCTCAAAATGGTTCTTATACTTTCTATTCTGTTAACAGTAATGCTTGTGGTGATAACAATTGTGTTTTATATGCTGTTCAGATAGCGAGGCGGTTACGATGGCGGAAGAAGAAAATAATGGAGAAGCGTTTGCGTTCAAGAGGTTTATTATGCTGTTCATAATTGGTTTCATAATGATTTTTGTAGGCGTAATAATTTTGATGGTTGCCGCAGCCATCTACGGCGGCAGAACGGCGAGCTTCGGTGGAATTATTTTTATTGGTCCTATCCCAATAGTTTTTGGTGCTGGTCCAGAAGTCTTGCTTATGGTTATTGTTGCCATAATCCTCGCGGTTTTAAGCATAATAATGTTTTTTGTGTTTAGGAAGAAAGTTGAGAGGGCTTAGCCTTTCTTTTAGGTTTTTTCTTCTTTTCCGTGGTAGATGTGGAGGAATATTAGTGCTAGGACTATTAGTGTTGCCGTCATTAGGATGTATTTCAACACTTCGAAGTATGCTCCTATATCCATGTGAAGCGCTCCTCTTTCGCATTTATCTTTGAAGTTTAAGTATTTAAGCAGTAGGTTTTTTCCATTCCGCCATCAACGAATCATAAAGCTCATCGTGCTCTTCTATTGTTTCGTACCAGTCCAAATTTTTTGCAAGTTTCTGTGCAATCAAGTGGTAGCACATGTGCACTTCTCTGTCTAATACGCGGAAGTAGAAGTCGTCGCATGTGCAGAATTCGGCTTCTGGCATTATCAAGTAATCCTTTTCCTTTCCAACAACTATCCACACTGTTCTGCCGCTTGGCTTAAAAACGTATTTTTTGACGCGTCCATCTTTTAGGGCTTCGAAAGCCCTTGTGAAGCGTGAGCCAAAAACTTCATAAAGCCTTGTAAGGTTCTTGCCAGTGAGTTTTCCTTCTCTTTTTGCTTCTCGGCATATGACGTCAAGTATGTTGGATTCTGAATTTTCCGCCATGCAATGCACAAGCGTTTGCGTGAAACTCATGTGTGTCATTCTATTTTTATCGGCTCGCCTTTGGGTTTCTTCTCCTCTTTTATTTTTGGCAGCTTGACTTCTAAAACGCCGTTTTTGTATTCGGTTTTTGCCTCTTTCACGTTGACCTTTGCGGGTAAGCTTATTTCCTTAAAGTATTTGCGTTGTGGCGTATCAACGGAAATGCTTAGAGAATCTTCTGTTCCATGCAGTTTAATGTCCTTCTTCTCGACGCCTGGCAACTCTGCTACAATGTGGATTTCGCCGTTTGTTTCAATTATGTCAACCAGCGGCTCGCGTTCTTCCTTAACTTGTGGGCCTAGGCGTCCAGGTTTGACGTTTCCGAATTCGCGGATTTCTGGTTTGCCGTCTGGTCCTATTTTAACGCTGTAGCCGTAAACGAATGGTCCCCATTCGCGGACTGTTGTGCCGTCTGGGAGTTTTCTTTCTCTAACGTAGTCTTTTGGTATGCGTGATGTGAACATTTTGAATTCTTCTTCCATCATTTTCTCCATTTCGTGCATCATCTTGTCTATGTCTTCAAAGAAGAATCCTCTGAAGAAGGGGTAGCGTCTCCTTCTGAACCATTCTGGGAAGTCTTCATCCCACGACATAACGTCACCATTTAAATGTGAGAAATCCGGTACTCTATAAGGTTTATGCTTGAAACTGCTTTAACCAGAAATTTTGAGTTGGTTTAGGGTTCCTAGAAAAGTTCCATCTAGAAGATAGGCTTCGGCTTCATCCATTTTCACGGCTTTAGAGCGTAATATTGGACCTACAATTTTCTCTGTTTCCATTTCTCCAAGTGTTCTTGTTTCGTTTAGTGGTTTTCCTCCCAAAGAATCGTTGAATGAGGGCATTATAAAGAGGTTTTTGGTTTTAGGCTTAACTTTGTAATGTTTCCATAATGTTTCTTCTGGGCCTTTTTCAATTTTTATTCCATGTTTTTGCAGTAGAACTTCAGCTAGTCCAAGGGCGTCGCATTTTGCTTTTATCCAAGCTTGTCTTGTTATGCGGAATCCCGCTGGGTCTTTGAAGACTAGGACTGGGTGGACATGCCCCATCACCAGCGTTTCGCATTTCAGAAGCGTTGGCGGTGGCCACCTATGTCCATGGAATAGGCCTATGCCGTTTATTGTTATGCCCGTTGCTGGTTGGAGTTTTATGTTTTCTGGTAGTAGCGGTTCTAGGTTTCCGTCGTGGTTTCCGCGTATCACTGTTATTTCTTTTATGTGTTTTTTTAGTTGGTTGAAGAATTCTGGTATGTCTTGCCATTCGCTTAGTTCTGCTTTTGCTACTGTGTGTTTTACGTCGCCGAGGATTAGAAGCGCGTCTGGTTTGTGTTTGGATATGAGCGTTAAAAGGTTTTTGAGTAGTCTTGGCGTTTGTGTTGGAATGTGTATTCCTTTTTCTGCGAGTACCATTTCCCATCCTATGTGCAAATCCGCGATAACTAGTGTTCGTGTTTTCTGTGTTTTTATCAGTGCTGCTGGGTTTGGCGTTATTGGTCTTATCATGGCTTTTCCTTTTTTGTGTTTATTAAGTCTAGAATTGTTTTGTGGATTTTTTGGTTTGCTGATGCTATGAAGGCGACTGTTTGTTTTGGGTCGAGTTTTGCGTTTAGTGGTTTTCCTTCTGGTGTTGTTATTGTTGCGCCTGCTTCTTTTATTATTAGGTGTGCTGCTGCCATGTCTGTTGTGCGGAGTTTTCCGCGTATGTCTATGAAGGCGTCTGTTTTTCCGTCTGCCACGTAGCATAATTCAAGCGCGTTTGCGCCGAGATGTCTTATGTGCTTCGTTTTTTCTGTAAGCGCTGTTATTTGTGGGATTATTTCCTTAACCTTGTAGGTGTTTAGGTCTAAGCCTATTACAGCTTTTTCTATTGCTGTGGTTTTTGATGGTTTTATTGTTTTGTTGTTGCGTTTTGCTCCTTTTCCTTTTTCAGCTGTGTAGGTTGTTCCGTGGTGGAGGTCTGCGACTAATGCTGTGTGTATTGTGTTTAGGGTTGGCTCTGTGGAGACTGCTATGCTTGTTGCGTAGAATGGTATTCCTCTTGTGAGGTTTGTTGATCCGTCTATTGGGTCTGCGGTAACGTAGTTTTGTGTTGGGTTTTCGCCGTATTCTTTTATGCCTGATTCTTCGCTTATTAATGTGAATGAAACGCGGTGTTGTCTTATTGTGTTTATTATGGCGTTTTCGGCTGTGATGTCTACTTGTTTTATTTCGTCTCCGCCTGCGCCTATGCCTAGGTTTGGTTGCGGCTTGTCTAGTGTTTTTATTAGTGGTGTTATTTGTTTTTGTATGTTGGTTTTGCATTCTTCTAGAATTTGGAGCCAGTTGGTTTGTTTTTTCATTTTGGTCGGTTAGTTTATTGTTGTTTTAGAGTAAAAAGGGTTTAGATTTGTTGTGTTTGGGGTTTGTGTTGGTATATCGTGTTTTGGTCTATTACTGTTAGTGTTGGGGTTGGTTTTCTTGTTAGGATTATTGGTTTTGCTAGGATTTCCGCTGTTTTTGCGAGTTCTTGTATTGTTTGGACTTCTATTGTTGTTGTTTGTGGTGGTGTTTTTGGTGGTTCTGCGGCTTCTATTATTAGGTCTTTGTGTGGGGCTATGAGTTTTTCTAGGGGTGGGGGTTCCTTTGTTTTTGGTTGTGCTTTTATGTAGAAGTAGGCGGAGAAGGCTAGTCCTGCGATTGCCACTGCGGTTAGGATGTAGGATGCGTTGCGTTGGAGCATTATGTCTTGGCGCGTTATTGTTTGTTCTTGGGTTATTGTTCCAGTTTTTGTTTGGGATAGTGGCGTTATTGTTGTTATTTCGCCTTGGTCTGTTTTTTGGAATGTTATTGTTAGTTTTGGTGTGAAAACTTGGTGTATTGGGCCTGCTGTGGTGTTTGCGCGGATTATGAATGTTGGTGTTATTTCTATTGTGTAGTATGTGGTTGTGCTTGTTCCCATTTCGTTGGCTATTTTTGTGATTATTGGGTCTGTTTCTGTTTTGTTTATTGGCTCTAGGGTTATTTGTATTGGCGTCTGGCTTGTTGTTTCTTGTTGGGTTGTGTTTAGTTGGTATTCTATTGTTGAGGTTGTGAGTGTCCGCGTTATTGTGTAGGTTATTTGCGTGTCGGTTGGCGTTAGCGTGGATTGGAAGTTGTATGTTAGTGTTATGTTGATTAGTTTTGTTATTCGCGTGTAAATTGTTCCTTCTCCTGGTTTTAGTTCGGTTTTGCCGTTGTAGATTAGGTTGTTTGGGTCTAGCGTGGCTGTATAATCATATGTGGCTGTGCTTACGTATGTGCAGAGGGTTTCTGTTGTTGTTTCTTCTGTTGGGGTTTGATGGGCTGTGTAGGCTGTTAAAAGCGCTATTAGGGTTAGGATTGTGAAAAGCGTTAGTAGGATTGTTGTTTTTTGTGGTGTTTTCATGTCTGGTGTGCGACCTATGTTTTATGGTATTGAATGTTGTTTCCTTTTAAAAGACTTTACTACAAAATTAGCAATATATTTTAAGAAATATAGGGTGAGGGCTGTCGTTTTATGGCGTGTATTCTGTTATTTCGTCGCTTGCCCATGGGGTGGAATATGGCAATGTAGGCGTTATTATTGCTATGTAGGGGTCGTCGGGAACGTCTTCATCGACTATTAAGAGGGTTATGTTTTCTGTTGTTGCTTCAAGCAGTCCAAGTTCTGATGTTGCTTTTATTGTTGCACCATTGTTAATTGTAAGGTCTTGGTTTTCACTTGTTGGTTCATATTTTCCTGATGGGTTTCTTAATGTTTGTATCCATATTTCTAGGGTGGCTTGCTCGTTCGGATGTAGTATGCCTATTGTCCAGTTGAAGAAGTTTTTTACAAATTCGCCTTTTGGATGCGTAATGTTTTGGTACCAGTCAACAGTTCCTTGGCTTGCTGTGTAGTTTATTGGCTCCACAGGGTCCAGGATTATGTCTGCAACTATGTTGTTCGTGTCAACTGTGCCGTTGTTTTCTACGGTGATTATTAGTTGGAATTTTGTTGGCCATCCCGTGTTTGTTGCGGTTCCGATGTGGATTAGGTTTGTTGGTGTTGTTATGTCTTCGCCTGTGTAGGGGTTTGTGAAGGAGCCGTTTAGGGTTTTCATTATGCGTACGCTTGCGGTTTTTTGTTTGGCTGTTGTTATTGTTCCTTGTATGTGTATTGTTTCTGTCCAGTGCGAATAGCTGTAGCCTGTTATTGCTAGGGCGATTAGTAGCGTTAGGAATGTTATGCTTATGGTTTTGTTGATTGGGTTGTTTCTTTTGTATCTTTTCATTTTACCATCCTCCTAGGTTGTTGAATCCGTCGCACATGTTCTTCCAGTATTCATACATGCTTGTTTGGTTGTTTAGTAGGGCGTTTTCTGAGCCTTGGATTATTTCCCATGCGGTCATGCCTTTGTATTTGTAGCCTTCTGTCCATCCTGCCACGTAGTTTAGCCATAACGCTAGCAATTGTGCTTTGAGTTTGGCTTCCATGTTTGAGCGCCATGGTGGGTTGAGTATGTTTAGGGCTTGTTGGAATTTCTGGTTTTGTGTGCCTGTGAACTCGTATATTGGTGATTGTGTGCTTATTTGGTCTAGGTATTTTTCGAGTGTTTCTTTTGGTACTTGTGGTTTGCCGCCTCTGCATAGTGCTTTTTCGAATTGGTTTTTCCAGAATCCTATTGTGCGTGGATATTCTGTTTGGCATTTGAAGCCTATTTTTATTTGGAACTGGTATTGCCAGTTTTGTTGTGCTTGTTGGAGTATGTGGACTGTTGTTAGTCCGCTTGTTTTTTCGCCTGGTGCTAGCCATGTGCATGTGTGGTTTGTTGTTGTGATTTCTAGGGCTTCTGGGTTAGGGTTTATTATTGTTAGGCTGTCGAAGTGTACTGGTTTGCTGCCTGTGTTTTTTATTGTGTAGTTTATGTATGCCATATAGCATGGGTAGCCGTTTGTTATGTAGGCGTTTATTGTGTCGCTGCTGCAGCCTATTATGGTTGCTGTTGTGTTTGCTATGTCTTTTTCTATTTCGTTGTCCCATGTTGTTACTTTTGTGAATTTTACGTTGCAGTTGCAGTAGCAGGTGATTTGCCATCCTCCGTTTGTGCATGCGTAGCTGTAGCCTATTGTCGTTAGCGTTATTATTGTTAGGGCTAGTGCGATTACCATTTTATTTTTCATTTTTTTCCTCCCTTTTTTGTTCTTTATATGTGAGTAGTAAGTATGAGTATGCGGTTAAGGCGAGGGCTGTTGTTATGTAGATTCCGTTTGTTAGGGCGAGTTTGCCGCCTTCTATTATGGTGTTTGGCAGCGTGGTTGTGAAGAAGTTGTAGGTTTGGTGGGCGAATTCTTTTAGGTATATGCTTATCCAGCCTAGTTGTGGTATTACGGTTATGACTTTGCCCATTACTTGGCGTTCGTTTATTGGGTCGTCTGGTGCATTATTAGCGTCTCCTTGGGTTATGAACCATAGTGTGCCGCCTGACTCGTATTTGTCTATTACGCGGTGGATTATTGGTGCTTCTGCGTTTGCTGTGCGGTATTGGATTATGTCGCCGATTTTGATGGTTTTTGCTGGTGTTGCGATTACTATGGCGATGTCGCCTGGGTTAAGCGTTGGCGTCATGCTTCCGCTTGCGATTATTGTTGGTGTGAAACCTAGTAAGCCTGTTGTTGACCAGACGGTGACTACGCCTATTAGGGCGATTGTTGTCCAGTACATGGTTTGTTTTTCGTTTTTTCTTGTTAGGCTTTTTTGGATGGGGGTGTGGTGGCGTTCTTTGGCTGTTGGTAGTGGTTTTACTGTTTGGTCTAGGATTATGAAGCCTGTTGTTGTGGCTGTTACGGTTAGTATTGAGCTGGTTTGCCATTGTATGTTTGGTAGTATTGGGCTGAACCATGTGAAGAGGGCTGGAACTGCCATATAGAGTAGGTTTGCGGGGAATCCGCCGAGGTAGGCGAAGTATGTGGCGAGTAGGCTTGTGGCTAGTGTTGGTATTAATGTGCGTATTAGGAATTCAGCGATTGCCAATGGAGTTGTTAGGTTTAGGTAGTTTGGTATTGTTGGCGTTAAAAGCGTATAGAATAGGCTTATGGTTACTATTGCCATTGTTGGTTTGTGTTTGCTTACTGTTTGGGCTAATAAGGCGCGGGAAAACTCCACCGCCAAGAAGGGCATGAGCAGAAATGGGAAGTATATGGCTAAAGCGGATGGCGTCCAAACGTTTATGTTTTTGCCGAAACCCATGAAAAATGCCATAAAAACTGCGAGGAAAACTTGGAAGGCGGCGATTATTGCGGCGATTTGGATTAGGGTTTTGCCTGTTTTTAGAATGTTTGTTTGAGATAGTTTTGCGATGAAAAATGTTAAAGGTATTATGGTTGCCCATAAAATTGCGTCAACAATAAAGACGGTTTCGCCTTTGGAGGCGATTGGAACAATTAGGTTGGTGAGTAGGTAAACGGTTAAGATTGATATGGGAATTACGAATACTTGTTTCATTTTTTATTCCGCTTGCTTGATTATGGAATTTAAAAAATGAGGGATAAAGTTGGATTGTTGGCGTTTTTACTTGGGTGGCGTTGGTACTTCGTTCCAGTTCCAGAATACAAATTTCACAGTGAATGTATAGGTTGCTCCTTGTTCTGCGCATTGTAGCACGTGTATGTAGCCTGAGTAATCGCTTTGATATGGTTTAGTCGGGTAGGGGTCAAGTTGTTCGTAGATGTGGTCCCACGCGTCTACTTCGAGGCATTTGTTGGGGTTGTCTATCTCAATAGCATAAAGTTTTGCTGGTATTGTTCCAACGTTTCTGATTGTTATGTGCCAGTACACGTGGTAGGATGGGTATGCGTTTGTGATTGTTATGTGCGCCATTTGTGGGTCGTTTGGGTCTATTGTGATGACCGTGTCTGCTACGTCTTTGTCGTAGTCTGGGTCTATTCCGTTGTCGTCGTCTGCGGCGCTTATGATTATTAGGTTTAGTTTGCCTGTGTTTACTGTTCCGTCTACTGTTACTATTTTCTCCCAGTGGGCGTATGCGAATCCTGCGATGCCCAACGCTATCATTAATATTGCGAGCATAGCGAATATTTTCTTTCCGTTCATTTCAGATTCCTCCTTTAAAGAGCGGTAGAGTCGCTAGCTTACTTTGGTGCTTCGTTCCAGTTCCAGAACGTTAACGTAATTGTAAACTCGTAGCTTGCATTTTGTGGTAATCCTTGTTCGAAGTGTATCCAGAAGTTTATGTAAGCGACGTGCCCAGGGTCTATTTGTGGGTATTTGTCAGGGAAGTTAAACCAGTAGTTGCCCGTAGCAATCAAAAGTGGTGCTGGTTCTGCCGTTTGGTATATTTCCCAGTATCCCGCCGTTTCGTTCCAAACTGCATAAAGACCTGGAGTAGCCGTAATATCAATGTCCACAAGGTTAACTGGAATCGTGCCAGTATTATTCAAATCAATGTATCCATCCACGCGCAAGCATGGATAAACATTTTTAAACCAAATTTCAATAGAGTTCTTTTCTGGATCAACATTATAACCAATGTCAGCAACTTTCTTGCCCTCAGCCTCTTGATACTCTACATGGAATGATGGTATCACATGAAGCGTACCAGTCTTCACAGTTCCATCAACATACACGATTTTCTCCCAGTGTGCATATGCGTATCCTGCTATGCCTAATGCTATCATGAGTATTGCGAATGTCGCCATAATCTTTTTAGTTTCCATTCTCTTATCACTCTCCTTTTTCTCCTCTTTTGGGTATGTTTAACGTGCCCCACACTCGGCACGGGTTAGACCGGCCTAACCGCTAAAGTGCAACTAGCCGGCTAAATTGCCTAACCAACGCAATAATATACCGCCCAACACATATAAACACCAGTGAAACAAAGAACTAGACCAAAAGACTATAACAAAAATCAAACATATCCAAAACCAGACCATTAGTCTAGCCTAAAAGTTCTTAACCCTTTATAAGCAACAAAACATTAAACCATACAGTGCACCCCAACCAAAACCAGATTAGAGGCTAAAAATTGCCAACAAAACTAGAAAAACTAATAGCGCTATTAAGCGACAACGTATGGCACAACATAAACGACGTGGCAAAAACCCTAGAAATCCCACAAGAAAAAACCCAACAAATAATCGCATTCCTAGCCCAAGCAGACATGATACAACACAACCCAGCAACAAACCAAATAAAACTAAACCAAAACTGGAAGACCCTAATCATAAACCAAAAAGAAAACCCACAAGAACAAACACAAACAAAAACACAACAAGAAACAACAACAGCAGTAGGCACAATAATAATCCCCCCACAAAAAACCCTCATAATACAATGCACACGCATAACAAACCTGACAGACACAAGCCTAGAACTAGAAATCCGCATAAACAAAAAACTAAACGAAATAGCAATAAACAAAATCCACTAAAAAGCCACCAACCAACCGCCAAACAAACCACAAATAATCCTAAAATCGCGCACAGCAAAAATCTAGAGGGGGTAGGCCACTATTGGAGTCCTGAACAACCAAAAATTGACGCTAAACAGACATAAACTCGCCGACCCTACGCAAAATCTTAAGCAACTCACGCCCCTTATCCGTAGTCCTATACAAAACCACATCACCCTCTGGATTAGCGACAACACGCTCAATCAAACCCGCATCCAACAACTCCTTCAAATAACGATTAAAACGCCCAAGATTCAAATTACAACGATACATAAGCCTCGTCTTATTCACGCCGCCCAAAGCCTCAGTTAAAATCTCAACTATAACCTCCACGCGGCTCCGCCTACGCCTCCCCCCACGCTCAACCATACCAACCATCACTCAAACTCAGAATCCAAACAGACTCTACAAATAATAAAATAATACAAGACCACTAATAAAACTAACCCCAAACAATCTTCTAGAAAAAACTTCTGAAAAACAACCCCAGAAACCATAAAAGCAAGCAAATAGCAAACCGTATACTACCAACGGAGGACACATCAACGACAACACCACTCTCAAAGACGCTGGAAATACTCGCAGACGGAAAATGGCACACACAAAAAGAAATACAACAAAAAACAAAACTAACCATGGAGCAAATGATGCAAATCATAAACTTCCTAAAAGAATACAACCTAATAACAACAGACCCAAAAACCCAAAAAATAAAACTCGACAAAAACTTCCAAAAACTTCTAACACAAGAAGCAAAATAAACAAAGAAAGAAGGGGAAAAGCCCTCCTAACCCGAAAGCAACTTCTTCAAAATCCTATCCGAATCGGCACCCTTCTCCATAAAAACACTAATCCTGTTATCACCAACAACCAAAGAAAGCACCTTAACATCGCCGCCCTCAACGACAACATCCCTAACCTCACCCAAACCGAAAACCCCAGCAACATCCTCACCAGCCTCAAGCGCAGACGAAGAAAGAATAGCAAAGTCAATGATTTTCGAAGGGTCTCTGAGGTCAATAGCCGCAGACGTAGAATTCCTCAATATATACCCAATGACACCATCGTAACCCTTAACCTCCTCCAAGACAGCACGCAAATCACCAGCGCTTACATGTTCTTCAACAGCCAAAGGCTCAGCAACAGCCGAAACCCCTTCATCACGTTTCTTCCTAACCATAAACCATCAGCCTCCAACTACTCAACAACAGGCTTAACCCTAACAAGCTCCCCCTTCTTTACTTCAAGATTCGACTGGAGCTTTTCAGGCACCTGAATAACGCCTTTCCCCTCATACTTCGAATCCTTAATTGGCTTAACCTTGCAACGCACAGACTTACCACCAAACGTTTCAACGTCAACCTCCTTGATTTCAATGCCCTCGTAGAGTTCACCCCACTGCTCCAGAACAGCAGGATCAACGCGCACAGTGTCAGAAGGCACAAGCAAACCGCCAATGTTTTCCACAATAAGCTGATTCACAGGAGGCTCAGCAGAAAAAGCCTTACCCCCTAAATCCACCCCAACCTCTCCACCCTTTACCTCTTCAGCTTTTCCCTCTTCTTCGACAAGCGTCGCTTCAATTGCGGACTCCTTCTTCTCTTCTAAAATTGGCGGCGACTCCTCAGCTTCCAAAGAAAAGTCCTCTATTGGCTCTTTGCTTTTGAGGGGGGAGGGGCAGATCTTATCGAGCAACCTTAGAACCGTGGGAATCAAAACGCGGGTCACAGTGCCAACATAGTTCACGTCAGCCTTCTTTGAAGTGGCAATAACCATGTAAACATCGTTAACACGGGAAACGCTAACGCGCCCATCAAAACCATCAACAGTTATGGCGTTAACACCGCCTATCGCATCTGCCTTATCAAAAATGCCGTCAAATGCATCAATAACGCGGACAATAACTTTATCTGACAAGGCACCGTCACCAGCAACAACCTCACCGTCTTCCCTGAAGATGAAGGCGCCAGTCACATCTGGACAAAGATTTCTAATCTCATCTAAGGCGCTCTTTAAAGCAAACGAGTAAACATCGCTACCCATATTTCACCACGCATCCATAAATGAAACTCTTTAGGATATCTTGAAGAGTATCCGCTCAGGAACCCCGTCATTCTCAACAACAAGATACTTCAAGCCTTCAGTGTCGCCAAGCTGGTCAAGCCACTTTAAAGCTTCACGGGCTTTCTGCAAAACCAAGAGCCTCTCCTGATGACTGCGCACAACCTCTTCAATGGCGGTTAACTCGTGAAACGGATTCGCATCTAAAACAATGTTCAAGTTGCCAATAGTGATTTCGCCGAGGCTCTCGCCAACAGCCTTCTTACCAGCCAACTTCAAGACTACTTCACGTATCTTCTTTGACTTTTCAGCTAAAGCCCTGATATCATCAAGCCTACGCAAATACTCTCCCAAAGTGCTCTTGGTTTCCGAAATTTCCTTCTCAAGAGCTTCAGCTATCTCTTCAGCCGAACCATACTCCTTAATCTCAACCACCATAGCGTTTTACACCTCCAAACACAAACAATAGAGGAAATGATGGAAAGGCTAAAAGCCCCACCCCCAATCTCAGCTTACCCTTCTACGATGGAGCTATCTTTGGATACGAGGCTGTGTTTCCTTTCGCTGTTCGCACCGTAAATGTATAGGTAGTTCCAGATCTAAACGGCCACGTAGCTTGAGTCCATGTAATTTTGAACGTTACTTTTGTCCCTTTTGGTATGTCATATGGTAAAGGCGGGTTTAGCGTTCCAGTGGTGCCATTAAAACTTGTGTAAGATGTGCCATCTATTCTAATGTCGCTAATCGTCACAGTGTCAGTTCCACTGTTGCTAACTTCTATCTCCACATAATAACCACTGGTGTTATATCTGACGTCTACGATTGAGACTTGTTCTGCTCCTCCCATGAACATTCCTGAGAGTGCACCCATCCATGCGGCTACTGCAATGCTAACAGCCACAGTAACAGCAATCAATATAATCGAAGCAACCACTGGGCTGAGGGCTTTCCTACTCCTAAGCAACTTCATTTCCCTTTTATCCCTCCTTTTTAGATTGCTGTTTATGTAAGGGGAAAAAGAGCATTTAAATCTTACGACTTACTACACCATATTAACCATTTGAAAAACAAATCTACAAAAAACCAAAACCAAAAACCCAGAAAAAACACTAAGAAACGTCAAAAAAGAAACTTGTACAACAAAACCTTTTAAGCGCAAGCGCAACCGTTAACGCTCAAGCTTATCAAAGAACTCCAACAGAAGCTTCGCCACTTTCTCGCCGAGCTCCGTCTTCAAATACTTCTTCTTCAGCGGGTCAATGCGCTCACCCTTCGCTAGTCCAAGCTCCTCAATCTCAATCATCCTAGCCCTAAAAGTGCCATCACTAAGAGTCAACCCGTTCTCGCGCATAAAATCTTTAGCTTCTTTCCACTTGCCACGCCCCATGTAAAGCAGGAAAATACAGTCAATCGCATGGTCCTTCTCAAGCATAGCCTTAATCGCCGAAAGCTTCGAGTCAGTCAATATGCGTCGAATCTTCTCCTCTTCTCCACTCTTAACCATCCTCTAACACCAAACCTTCACTATTCTGTATAGCCTAAACCCTTTAAAAGATTTAACCTATATTACGATTTGAGTCATATTTCTGCTGGTATAAGCAGCATACAAACCAATCAACCAAAAAAAAGAAAGGAGAGTTTCAACGGGTTATTTTCTGTTTGGAAACTTTTCGGATGCTGGTTCTCCACCTATTCCCCAGTGTGACTTCGGTATTTCATGAACTATTATTTCAACTGCTTGTTTTGGTATACCTAAATCCTCGAAGACTTTGGTTATGTTTTGTATCAAAGTTTTGGCTTTTTCCGCGCCGAATCCTTCCCAAACATTTACATGAACAAGTGGCATATACGCGCATCTCCTAACAGTGTTTTTGCAAAAATTTCATATTTGCATTTGAGGTTATAGATGTTTGTGGAAGCAATGCCGAAGGTGCTTGTTCTGTATTATAGTAGGACTGGGAATACTGGAGTTATGGCTAAGGCTGTTGCCGAAGGCGTTAAAAGCGTTCAAGGCGTTGATGTTGAAATTAACTATTATGTGCCTCCAGAGACGCTTGGGTCATTTGATGCTATGGTTTTCGGCGTTCCCACGTACCATCATGATATGCCGCTCAGCATTAAAAATTTCTTTGAGGAAGTGGCGGTCAAAAATGTTGATTTGCGTGGGAAACTTGGCGCTGCTTTTGGTTCTTATGGTTGGAGTGGCGAGGCACCTCGGCTGGTTTTGGAGATACTCAAAAATAGGTTTGGTATGGTTGTTGTTGAGCCTCCGCTTTTGATTAAGTATGCCCCCGACAAGAGTGGAATGGCGCAGTGCATGGATTTCGGACGGAAAATTGCCGAAAGACTTATGCATCCAGTTTAACACTTTATTTGGGGAGAGCGAAAAGTCTTGGAAACAAAAGATGAATTATTGAAGTTTATGAAGAAGCAGATTGCAGTTGAGAATGAGATTGTTGACTCTTTGAACAACGCCTTGGTTGGAATGAAGAACCCGCCAGTTAAAGGCGTGTTAAAGGGCATTTCGCTGGACTCTGTCAAGCATGCGGAAATGTACGCCGCTGCTGTTGAACTTTTGACAGGTGTTTCTCAAGCTTTGACGCAGGAACATCTTGATAAGCACAGAAAGCTTGTCGAGAAACATATCCAAATGGAAGCGGAACTCATTAAAAAGATAAGCGATATCTTGCCGAAAGTTGAGGACGCGAAGGTTAAACTCTTATTAGATGCTATTTTGGCGGATGAAAGGCGACATCACGAGCTTTTGAAGATGATCTTGGAAATACTCGTGAAGGGAGAAACCATAACTGAGGATGATTGGTGGGAACTTCTCTGGAAGAATGTGCCATTCCACGGTGCACCTGGAGGCTGATGGCTCCGTAAATTTCGTTGAATGTGTCTTCCGAAAGGTTTTTATTACATACGTAATATTGGTTACTGCAACCCAACAACAGAAGAGGTTCAAATGAGCGGACACCACGCCCACCATGCACATCACATGGCACAGTTCAAAAAGAAATTTATCGTATCAGTCATACTGACGATTCCAATATTGCTGCTTTCCGAAATGATTCAAAAGTTCATCTTCGGAAATAAAATCGCAATCATACCATTCCAGAATTATGCGCTATTGCTTTTATCAGCAGTTGTCTATGTTTACGGTGGATGGCCATTCATTAAGGGTTTGATTGACGAAGTTAGGGCTAGACTTCCCGGAATGATGACCCTCATTGGCATGGCTATTACGGTGGCTTTCTTCTACTCCGCCGCGACTGTTTTTCTGCCCCTCGGAATGGACTTTTTCTGGGAACTCGCCACGCTGATAGATGTGATGCTTCTTGGACATTGGATAGAAGCCAAAAGCGTCCTAGGTGCTTCAATGGCGCTTGAAGAACTTGTGAGGATAATGCCCACAACCGCCCACCTACTAAAAGACGGCGAAATAATAGATGTTCCAGTTTCGCAACTTAAGCCAAGCGACATCGTTCTTGTTCGTCCAGGCGAGAAAATTCCTTCAGACGGCACAGTTGTGGAAGGCGAATCCTATGTTAATGAAGCGCTTTTGACCGGCGAATCCAAACCAGTACACAAGGAAGTAAACTCCAAAGTCATAGGTGGCGCAATAAACGGTGAGGGCGTCCTAAAAGTGGTTGTGGAGAAAACGGGCGAAGACACTTATCTGGCGCAGGTGATAAAGCTTGTGAGGCAAGCGCAAGAGAGCAAGTCTAGGACACAGGATTTGGCGAATAGGGCCGCCGCTTTACTATTTTATGTTGCTTTAACAGCCGCCATAATAGCTTATGTCGTGTGGTATGTTTTTGGGAATCCAAGTTTGGCTCTTGAAAACGCTGTTACGGTCATGGTTATTGCTTGTCCACACGCGCTTGGCTTGGCTATTCCTTTGGTTGTTGCTCTTTCCACTTCGATAACCGCGAAAAGCGGAATACTAATTAGGGACAGAAAAGCCTTTGAAATGGTTAGGGCTGTTGACGTCGTTGTTTTTGACAAGACTGGCACATTAACGCTTGGCAGCTTCGGCGTAAGCGACACAGTCTCATTTATTCCAGAAGATGAACTTTTGAAGTTAACTGCAAGCGTCGAACTAAACTCTGAACATGTAATCGCAAAAGCTATAGTTGCATACGCCGAGCAGAAAGGCGTAAAAATTCCACGCGCAACAATTTTTAGGGCAATTCCTGGAAAGGGTGCATATGCCAAAGTTGGGAAAAGGGATGTTTATGTTGGAAGCATAAGCCTTCTCGACGAAGTTAACGTCAAAATAGAAGACCAGCGAATAAGTGAGCTTATGGCGCAAGGCAAAACCGTGGTTTTCACTGTGGTTGACGGCAAAATCGCTGGCGCATTCGCCCTATCTGATGTGATAAGGAGTGAATCCTACGAAGCGATAAAGAAGCTTAAGGAGAAGGGCATAAGGGTTTACATGTTGACTGGGGACTCGCAGGAAGTTGCCAATTGGGTTGCTGAGGAATTGGGCATAGACGATTACTTTGCTCAAGTTTTGCCCGACAAGAAAGCAGAAAAAATCGGTTTTCTGAAAGAAAAAGGCTTCAAGGTGGCTATGGTTGGAGACGGCGTAAATGATGCTCCAGCACTTGTTACGGCGGATGTGGGCATAGCCATAGGCGCTGGGACTGATGTAGCCATAGAAAGCGCAGACATAATCCTCGTGAAAAACGACCCTAGAGACGTTCCAAAGGTTATTGAACTTTCGAGGAAAACGTATTCAAAGATGGTTCAGAACCTTTGGTGGGCTGCTGGCTACAACATTGTCACAATACCTTTAGCGGCTGGTGCACTCTATAATTTTGGAGTGGTTTTGCCTCCGTGGATAGGCGCGTTGGTAATGTCCTTAAGCACTGTTATAGTGGCTTTAAATGCTCAAACCTTAAGAAAATATGAACCAAAGGGGGTGCAGTTTATGGAGAAAAAACAGTTAGTAAAAGACCCAGTTTGTGGAATGATGATAGAGCCAGAAACCGCCTACAGCAAAATCGAGTATGAGGGGCGCAAAGTTTACTTCTGCTCTAAACACTGCGAAGAAGAGTTCAAAAGGAACCCGAAAAAGTATAAGTCAAAGATTTGAGAGAAGGCATTAAGCCAAAAATTTTCATAGCCGTGGAAGGGTTAAAAATTTTTATGGCTACTATTTGTGGGATAAAATGGAGTTTGATGTTGCCTTACGCACTGTAATACCGATTTTTCTTTTGATGGGTTTAGGTTTCCTTTCCAGAAAGATTGGAATTTTAAAGGCTGGAGATGAACGCATACTAAGCGCTTACGTTTACTATTTTGCGCTGCCAGCACTATTCTTCGTGGATTTGGCTGAAACAACCTTTAACGAAGAAAATGTTCGTTTCATTGCTGCTGGCGTAACACCAATACTCATAGTGGTTGCCATATACTTAATCCTATACTACACTATTCGATTTTCGAAGGACACACTTTATCTTCTCATTTTGAGCACGGTTTTCGGGAGCCTCGCATTTTTCGGCATACCATTCGTTATGTTCGCTTTTCAAGGCGAAGGAGAAGCACTTGCAACATTGGCAGCGTCATCAATATCCGTCGTAAGCGTTTCCACGTCAATAATTGTTTTGGAATTGTATAGGCTTGAGGAAAGCTCTTTGCGTAAAGGGTTAAGAATCGTTACTGCGAAGCTTTCGAGGAACCCGCTTATAATGTCAATTCTGCTTGGCGTTTTCGTTTCACTGGTTGGTGTGAAAATTCCAGATTACTTTTCCATTCCATTGCACATGTTGGGAAGCACCACGGCAACTGTGGCGATTTTCATGCTTGGCGTCTTTTTGTATGGGCGGCAATATGCCAATGTTGCTGACGCGTTTAAGCTTAGTTTGCTGCGTATAGTGTTTTTGCCTTTAATCGCGTTTGAACTTGCCTCTTTCTTTGGTCTGCCAAAAATGTCGATTGCGACTTTGGTGGTTATGCACAGCGTGCCGGTTGCAGTTTCAATGATTGTTTTAAGTGAACGCTATAACTTTTATAAGGAAACCATTGCCTCGTTGATTTTAGTTTCCTCTTTGGGAGCAGCCGTATACTTAAACTTGTGGCTTTTAATTTTAGGCTTGTAATTTGCTCAAGAAGTGGCAAGAAAGGTTTAATAGCATTCGTTTCCATCATTTCGATTGGGCTTGGCATGGTCAAAATAGTAATCGACTACAGCAAGTGTTCTGGAGACTATAGCAAGGTTTGCGTGGAAATATGTCCAGCCTCGGTTTTCCAAGACGAGAAATCCGATAAGCCAAGAGTGTCAAACGAGGAGAAATGCATTCTATGTCTAACATGCCAGTTCAATTGTCCGGGTCAAGCCATAAAAATCTTAACTTGAAAGAACTTTTAATAATCTGCCATCGAAACTTCTTATTTCCACTTGTAGGTTTTCTCCAACGCTTCTAGCTGCGCATTTAATGCATGGATCATAGGCTCTAACAACCATTTCAATTCTGTTTAGAAGTCCCTGCTTAATTTCGCCTTCGCGTATAAATTCGGCGGCTGCGTCTTTGACGTTCATGTTTATTGCTGCGTTGTTTATCTGTGTCGGTATTATGAGTTTCATGCTTTTGAGTTTTCCATACCTTGTTAGCACATACTCATGCGCTAGTGTTCCTCTTGGTGCTTCGACAATGCCTATTCCTTTGCCCTGCCTGTGTTTGACTTTGACTCTGACATCTTCTCGCGTTAGGCTTTCATCTTCTAAAATTTCTTTTGTTCTTTCGCAAGCGTACATTAAGTCTATAAGTCGCGCATAGTCAAATAGTAAAGTTGCATGGGCGGGATTTCCGAACTTTCTCTTAAACTCTTTTAATTCTTCGTTAGCGCATTCCGTTGCTGCGCTTTCGTTCACGTTTATTCTTGGTGTTGGTCCAACTTGGACTATGCCGTTTGGCCATCCCAGAGCTTTTAGGTAAGCGAATTTTGCGTATGTCCATTCTAAACGTTTTTCTTCGACATGTTCCATGTATTTTTGTGCGTCAAACTCTGAGAGGGTTTCGCCTTCTGGGTTTATCACTTTTATTTTTCCTTCGTAAAATTCCATCAAGCCTTTGTTTGTTAATGCCATATAGTTTGTCTTGTAATCTCCAGCTTTTCTGAATTCAAGCCAGTTTTTCTCGAAAAGTTCCTTTCCAAGCGTTATTGCTTCTCTGGTTATTTTGCACGCGTCTTCCGATGCTTTAAGAAGTATTTCACGTTCTTTTTCTTTTAGTGGGTTAATTATTCCGCCTGGAATTACGGAGACTATGTGAACTTCGCGTTTTCCTATTATGTCTAATACTTGGGTTGCAAAATTTCTTAGGGCAATGGCTTTCTTTCCTATTTCTGGTTTTTCTCGCATTATTTGGAAGATGTTTCTTTTTGAAGGGTCTTCTTCCGTGGGGAACCAGAAATCTGGCAGTGTGAGGAAAAAGAACACTAATGACTGGTTGCTTATTATCTGTCCCATGAGTAAGAGTTCTCTAAGTTTCTTTGCTGTTTCTGTAATTTCTACGCCATAAGCGTTTTCGATGGCTTTTGCAGAAGCCAGTACGTGTGCTGTTGAGCATACTCCGCATATCCGCGATATTATAAATGGGAGTCTTTCGGCTTCCATGCCAAGCAAAAAGTAGTCGAACCCTCGGATTTCAGTTGCGTAAAAGTAAGCGTCTGCAACGTTTCCGGCTTCGTCGAGCATTATTGTTACTTTTCCATGTCCCTCAATTCTTGTTGTCGGTGAAATTGTCACTTCCCGTTTTTGGCTCAAATTATCCTCTCCCTAGCCTTGAACCGCTCAAATTTTGAGAATATGAACGTGTGGAAGACGAATGGGTTGCGATACAATTCTTTCTTAACTTTATCTTCTGGTATACCAGTCCTCTTGGATATGACCTTGACAAGTAACGCGTAAATGTCCCGCGACCTATACAAAAGCGAGTCCGCTGGTCCCCTACAGCCGAAGCAAGTGAAACCCGCTCTTGGGCATGGCGCTCCGCATCCTTCACGCGTCAACGAGCCTAAACACACGAACCCTTGGCTCACTAGGCACAGTTCTGGGTTCACTTCTTTTTCATATACGCCGTAAAGGCGGTCAAGCTTTGCTGGAACAATTTTTCTGTGGCATTCTGTGCAGACGACGCTTTGGTGGCGCATTGGTGGTTTTCCACCTACTATCCTTTTTATGCTGTGAATTATTAGGAATGGCATTGGCGGGCATCCTGGAATGTAATAGTCAACGTCGACGAAGTTGCATATTGGGTACATTAAATCCTCAAGTTCTGGAAGCCTACCAGTGTCGATAAGCGTGTATTCTCTTTCAAGAAGTTTTCTGACGGATTCTATGTTGCCTAGTGTTGTTATTCCGCCGTGGGTTGCGCATATTCCGAGGGCAACGAGAACTTTTGATTTTGCGCGAACCTCCCTAATCAGGTTTTCATCTGCTTGTGTCCGCACGCCGCCTTCAACAATTGCTAAATCTACTTCTGGAATTTCCTTGAGGTCTATGAACGTTGGAGAATAAACTATTTCGAAGTCTCCAGAGAGAATTTCGAGTAAGGCGTCGCCAGAATTCAACAGTGACGAAATGCAACCCGCGCAACAGGTTAGTGAGACTATGCTGACCTTCATCTGTTTTCGGCACGCCCAATTCTAGAGTGTTAGTGTTGTTATTTTAGCTTACCCTTAACAGCCGCTGCCGCATCAAAACTTTTCAAATAGTTAAGTTTAAGTTTAAAACGTCAAACTTTTAGGACGGTGGAAGTTTTGTCTTCACTTGACGAGAAAAAGGTTCTCGACATTCTAGAAAGGGTAAGCAAAAGCGTTGTAAACATAAGCACGATAAGAATTGTTCACCACATATTCTATCAAGCAGTTCCAGTTGAAGGAATGGGCTCTGGGACAATAATAGACCCTAAAGGCTACATTCTAACCAATAACCATGTTGTCGGCGGAGCAGAAAAAATTGATGTGACACTTTGGAATGGCGAAGTTCTGGAAGGAAGAATTATCGGCTCATGCGCTGCACATGACATGGCTGTTGTAAAAGTAAACGCGAAAGATTTGCCAGCCGCTGAGCTTGGCGATTCGGATAATTTGCGCGTTGGACAAAGAGTTTACGCCATTGGAAATCCCTTTGGCTTGGCTGGCGGACCAACAGTGACTTCAGGCGTTATAAGTGCCGTTAATCGAACAATAGAGTCGCGTAGGGGACTTTTGGAAAACCTTGTTCAGACAGACGCTGCAATAAACCCTGGAAACAGTGGCGGACCGCTCGTAGACCTTGAGGGAAAAGTTGTTGCAATAAACACGGCGATTATTCCTTTCGCGCAGGGAATAGGGTTTGCGATTCCAATAAATCTGGCGAAAAAATGCACAAACGAAATAATTACGAACGGGATTTCTGCGAGACCTTGGCTTGGCATAGTTGGCTTAAGCATCACTGGCGAACTTGCACGATATTATAATTTGCCGCTTGACTATGGCGTTCTTGTGACTCGTGTTGCGGAGGGAAGCCCAGCAGAAAATGCGGGAATAGCTGCTGGCGACATAATTTTAAGGATGGATGGTAAAAGTATTTATCGCATTGAGGATTTGCTCCACGAGATTCACAGCAGAAAGATTGGAGAAACCGTTGAAATTGCCGTTTTCCGCAGAGGACGCGAGTACAGATTTGAGGTTGAGTTGAGTAAGGCGCCGTAAAAGCGAAATGATAAAAAGTTTGGGTATTTAGCGTTACTTAACCCTAATTTTCTTTCTGAAAGCGACTATAAGCGTTGCAGTGGCAACTAGTATAAGCGGCATTGCTGATGATGGAAACTCTGGAACTATGGTTATTTTATGCTCTGAATGGGTGTAGTTAACGTATATGTAAGTGTCTGTGGCGTATGTCCAGTTTATTGGGTCCAATGGTTCGCCGTTCAATAGGACAGTGTAGTTGTTTTGCCACAACTCTTGTACAATAATGTTTGGGATTGTGAGTCTGCAGAAGCCTTCTGCGGATTCTCCAGTGACGTTGAAGCTTAATGTTTTCTTGTCTATGTCAAGTTGAAAGTATGAGACCGTTGAGTTGCTTATGATTTCAATTTTTTGTTCTGCATCGTCCCATTTTCCAACGTTAAAAACGTTAATTGAACCCATAAGCGGATATCTGTCAACGTTCTCTGAGTCAATTTCATAGTGCGTGTCGCTTATGCCATCGTAGTCTGCGTCAACGCCTAAATGGTCGCTCCAGTAGTTTCCGCCAGACGGGTAACCGTTGTCCCATGTGCACGGCGATGCGTATGTGCTTATTCGGTTTGTGTTGTTTATGAAGTTGTTGTGGTAAATTTTGTTGTTTTCTGACTCGCTGAGGTATATACTGTCGGTGTTGTTTACTATGTTGTTTTCGCATATGGTGTTGTTATTTGAATAATATATGTCGATGCCATACTCGTTGTTGGTTATGTTGTTTTGGCGTATGATGTTGTTTGAAGAGACACCGAGGCTAATACCATAGTAGCCTTTTGTTATGTTGTTCGCGTAGATGATGTTTTCGGAAGAGTCTATGGAAATGCACGTGTCGAGTGCTGAAATGTTATTTTCGCTTACAAATGTGCTCGAGTAAGAGATGCGGATTCCATAATTGTTTCCGCTTATTTCGTTGTTGTAGACCGTGCAATTTGTAGAATAGTAAATGTCTATTCCTTCTTCATCATTGTCTTCAAGCGTGTTTCCGCCAATTGCGGTATTTGTAGAGTTTGTAATGTATACGCCATAAATGTTTCTTTGAATAACATTTCCAGTTATTGTGCTGTTTAAAGAATTGTCTAGGCATATCCCGTTATAGTTATTTGTTAGGTTGTTATTTTGGATTCTCGTGTTGTTTGTATAAGCCACTAAAATTCCTTCTGTGCTTTTTGTTATATTCATTCCTTCAACGGTGACGTCTGTTGAGTTTATGAGGGCAAGAAAACCAATTTCTGGGTGTGTCGACGCGCTAATGGTTAAGTGGTGCTGGTTGATTAAGTAGTACATCGGTTTACCGTCTATAAGGTTCGAAGTGTCAATTGAATGTAGATAATGACTTAATTCTTCTCCCACAACGTCAAACCCGTAAAGAGTGTTATTAAGCAGATTATCATACATGGAGACGTTTATGCACCTGCCAAGGGCTATTCCCTTCCAGTTGTGTGTTGTGATGTTGTTTCGGTAAATTTCTGTGTTGTTGCATTGGTCAAGATTTATGCCATTATGACCTTCTGTTATGTTGTTATCGTAAATTTGGCTGTTTGCTGAACTGTACATGAGGACACTGTAACCCCATGGAGGGGGTCCGCTTTGCTTGTTTTTTGAGATGCTGTTTCCAGAAATCGTTGCGTTATATGCATATGTTAGTTGTATACCAGCATAATTGTTGCTTGTGATGTTATTCCCAGAAATAGTGTCGTTAAAAGAACGATAAAAATAAAGCCCGCCACTGCCTCCTGTTACATAGTTTCCAAAGATTGTAGTGTTAGTGGTTTCAGAGCCCCAAAGGTTATGTGCCGTGTTGTTGAAAGTGTTTCCCAAAATTGCGATGCTGGATGTTAGGTTCAGTTTAATGCCATAATAGAAATCCTTAACCGTTACATTTGCAATTGTGATATCGCTCAAGTTGTATAAGTAAATTCCAACAGACATATAGGCTCTTTTGCCTTGAACCGCGAAGCCGTTTCCATCTATGATTATGTTGCTTCTATTCACAACTATTGGATAAAGGTTGGTGCCATTAAACGTGTATGTAACACGATCTGTAGTGGTGATGTTTGCTTCTGGCGGCGTAATCGAACCATCAGCATTAATATAAATGATTTTTCCACCATTCTCCGCTTCAACCGGTTTAATAATGTTGCTCCCAAACGTTGTTATGCCCGCAAAGAGCAGCGCTAACAGCATCAAAACCGCAATTACGCTATTTTTCAACGCGATTTCACTTCTCCCTTACGCATTTTAAGTCTTCAGAATCCGACTAATCAGCCTCTGATGGCAACAAACGGCACGAGACTAACAAGCCAGAAACGAAGACTATACGCTCAATAATTTTCATGCGACACTTTTAAAATTTATGGAAAACCATACTGATTCCTTTTTGTTAGCAAAGTTTAAATGAAAAGCGTTTCCATGGGCTATTCTGGAACTGGTATGCGCCATGATTATGGGCGAAGAGATTAAGGAAAAACCAAACCTTTCAATAATCGCCTTAACATCCTTCATAGCCTCCTTCCTAATAGCGCGAATATTCACAACGCTTAACCCAAACATCGTTTTGGTAAGCGGAGATTATCACATACACCATTTCTGGTATGGCATAGCGCTTCTTGCAGTGGGCGGATGGCTTGGAATAAGCTACCAAAGCGAAAAAATAGACCGTTTAGCTGCGATTCTCTTCGGCGCTGGAGGCGGATTAATAGGCGATGAGGTTGGAATTCTGCTCACGCTTAGTGCACACGCCTACTGGGCAGACATTACATACACTTTCATAATCACTTTTTTAATAGTGGCTTCAATGGTGCTTCTAATAAGCAAGTATCGGCGAACAATTCAAACCGAGTTCAGCCATTTCCTACGCAGCAACGCAAGCCTTTACATAGGCGTTTTTATGGCTGCAATCTCGCTAGCTTTCATTCTAGAAACAGACAACATAGTGATAATTTCGTTTTCATGTTTTTTCGCCATAATCGCCTTCATACTCGTCCTATCGTATTTTATCCAGCAAATCAGAATACGAAGGCACGAAGGAAAATCTTAACATTAAAAGTGTTATAAACTGTTTTGGAGGTGAGGTTTGTTGGATGTGAAGCTCATTGTTGACGGTGAAGAAATAGAGTTAAACGAGTTTGTCGTAAAAATTTTGGGTGGAACAATTGTTGGTGCAGTTACGTCTTTGAGGGGAGTACGGAAGGATTGGAAGCAGATAGAAATAAAGGTAACTAGGTAAAACGCGTGCAGTCAGCTGACCAAATCAACTTTTAACTTTATCTCGGCGAAAAACTCCCTTTTCGCCTTGCAGATTGGGCAGATGTACGGCGGTTCTTCGCGATAAACCACATAGCCGCATTGTTTACAGTACCAAAGCTTCATTTTAGTGCCTCGCGCTTCTGCAATTGGTTCTTCACGTGGCTTTTCGGCAGTAACCTCCGCACTTGAGACGTAAGCCCTAACTTGTTTTTCTATTGGTCTGCGTTCTGGGACTGGTGTAATTGGGGTTTTTCCTTCAAAAACGTCCTTTCTAACGTAGAGTCCGCAGTAGCATGCTCCAAATTCTTCAACGTCTATGTCTCTGTAGTCGCATGGGCATATTATGTCTCTGTCAAGTTCAAATTTTCCAGATGCAAGTCGGCATGGGCATGAAGGATATCCGTAACGTTCCTCGTTCCTTTTTAAGCCTTCAAGAAGCTCTTTTAGAAATTCCACGTCTGGGTTTAAGTAGTAGCCATGCGCTTTCGCATCGCTTTCAGCTCTACGTTTAACTTCTTCAAGTGTCGTCAAATTCCCAAAGCCTCTTTAATCTTGTCCTTTCTGAAGCCGTTAATCAAAATCTTGTCGTCAATGATTATCGCTGGGTAGCTGAGGCTTCCACCTCTAGCCAGAATATCTTGCCTAATCTTTTCTTTGTCCTCTTCGCTGCATAGGTCAACATCCACGTATTCATACGCTATTCCATTTTCCTTTAAGAACTGTTTTGCAAGTTTACACCAAGCGCAAGTGCTTAATGCATAAACGAAAACTTTATGCCTATTATCCTTGCCCTCAACTTTAACAACGTTCATCTTCCCACAACAACAATTTAGTCAATTATTGATTAAAAGTTTTGTGAAAGTCTCTGTTGGCGATGCTTACGGAAAAGATTTAACATTAACTCTAGAAATTAATTCGGATGAGAACCAGTTATGCCAACAAACCTGCCTGCTGAAGCCAAACGCAAATGGGCTGAAGTTTCGGCAGCAAGAAACCCAAGAGAAAAAATCCAGCTTATGCAAGAATTTTTGAGCTTGGTTCCAAAGCACAAGGGCACGGCTAAACTTTGTGCACAAGTTAAGAAGCAGATGGCTGTTCTGCGAAGGGAGATTGAAGAGAAAAAGCATAGAAGGGCAGGGAGGGGCGGACCAAAATTCTTTATAGAAAAGGAAGGTGCAGCACAAATAGCACTTTTGGGATTAACGAACTCTGGCAAAAGCAGCCTACTTAGGGCAGTTACAAACGCGAAGGTTGAGGTTTCACCTGCACCCTACACCACAAGAGAGCCAGTTCCTGGAATAATGAATTACGAGGACATCCAGTTTCAAATAATAGAAGCCCCAGCTTTGATGGAGGGCTCTGCTGACGGGAAAGCTTGGGGTCTTCAAACGCTTGCTTTGGCGCGCAACGCCGACGGCTTAATCCTAATCATTGACTTGTCGCAGAACCCTACCAGTCAGCTTTCCACCATTTTAGGCGAGTTGGAGAAAGCCCGCATATCCGTTTTTAAGCCAAGGGGGCGAGTTGAAATCGAGAAGAAGCATATGGGCGTTGGCTTGCGGATAATCGTTGTCGGAAAGCTTGTTGATTGTACATTGAAGGATGTTGAAGAACTGCTGAAAAGCTACCGCGTAACAGACGCAATTGTAAAGATTTCAGGCGAAGTAGCCTTGGACGATGTTGAAGACGCTGTCTTTGAAAGCACAGTGTATAAGCCAACAATCATAATTGCAAACAAAGTTGACGTGGAAGATGCGGAAAACAATTTGAAGCTGCTGGAAAGCCAGATTGGCGGAAAACTGCCACTACTTGCGGTTTCATGTGAAAAGCGATACGGCTTGGAAAAGCTTGGAGAAATCCTGTTTAAGGCCTTGGACATTATAAGGGTTTACACTAAAGAGCCAGATGAAAGGACACGTTCAGAAAAACCGTTCATTTTGAGGAAAGGTGCAACAGTTTACGACTTGGCTAAAAACATTCACAGCGATTTTAGCGAACGCTTCTCATTTGCAAAGGTCTGGTCTAAACGTTTAGTTTTTAGTCCACAGAAGGTTGGAGCCACATTTACGCTTGAAGATGGAGACGTTGTGGAAATTCATACAAAATAGTGTTATGAAAGGCTATCTTGAAGCCATGGCTATCCTTTCAAGCTCGTGGCGTTTTGAAACTGCATAGCTTTTCATGTCGTTGTTCGCCGCCAAAATAAGCTCTTCAGCTAGACACTCTTCTATTGAACGCGGGTTATGCATAGCCGCTTGCCTCGCGCCTTCGCATATGTACCTTAAAGCTAAATCAACCCTTCTTTGGGGCGCAACATCAACTGACAAGTGGTAGACTATGCCGCCATAGCTTATGCGCGTCGTGTCCTCGCATGGCGCAGAGTTCTCCACAGCACGCACAAGCACTTCTATCGGATTCCTGCCAGTGCGCAGGTGAATTATTTCAAAGGCATGTTCAACAATGTTTATGGCTCTAGCCTTCTTGCCCGCGTTTTTTCCAGGACGCATTAGGTTGTTTACAAGCCTCTCAACAATGTTCACGTTTGCCTTGTGAAAACGCTTATGCTCATGCCTTCCCATGCTGTGCGGAATAACCACGGGCTTAAGAGATATGTACCTCTGCAGTCCCAAATCCTTAACTTGAACTTCCTTAAAACTCCACTTGTTGAAAAGTTTGATTTCAGGCTTCTCCGACCTTTCGCTCAAAAATTTCACCTTGCTGGCTTCTGCTTTCTTCCATAAACAAGTTCGTTCAACGAAACGCCGTTAACCATTATGACCTTCCAACGCACACCTGGAATGTCACCCATGCTTCTTCCACGCGAGCCGCCGATGCCTTCGACGACAACTTCGTCGTGCTCGTCAACAACGTTTAGAGCACCGTCTCCAGGAAGGAAGGCTGTTATGACTCGGCCGTTTTTTATTAGTTGGGTTCTGACGCATTTACGTATGGCGCTGTTTGGCTGTTTGCTTTCAACGCCAACTTTTTCTAGGACTATGCCTCTTGCCATAGGAGCGCCTTCAAGCGGGTCCGCCTTCACGTCAAGCATCAACATGCGCCTTTTATAGTACATGCTACTCCAACGGAACTTCTTCCGCTTCTCAACCAGTTTCCTAGCGGCGAACTCGCCTCTTGGAGATTTCGAACCCATATTTGACTTATCCTCTTGCTACGACTAATCACAAATCTAATATTTAAACTGAACGAGACGCAAACCGCAAAAAACCTAGAGGGGCTAGGTCACTATTGGCTTGAAAAAGCTCCAAACTGCATAGCTTTTCAGCAAAAAGCAAAAATCCAAAATGGCAAGTCTAGTTTAAGCGGGAGCCCATCCCTAATGAACGAATGGAGACTATTAAAACTTGAAACCCACAACGCCTTCATGAACATGGCAATAGACGAAGCCATACTAAACGCGAGAATAAAGGGGCTTGTGCCCAACACCGTGCGTTTTTACAAGTGGCGTCCTTCAGCCGTCTCGATAGGGAAATTTCAAAAAATAGAAAATGAAGTTCACGTGGAGAGTTGCCGCAAAAACGGCGTAGACATTGTTAGGCGGATAACTGGCGGAGGCACAGTCTATCATGATGCTGACGGCGAAATAACCTACAGCGTGGTCGCAAGCAAAGAAGATCTAGGCGCCAAGGACATATCCGAGGTTTATGCAAAAATCTATTCGGGAATAGTTAAAGCCTTACAGAGCCTAGGTTTGAAGGCGGATTTCAATGAAGGAGACGCTAGGGCATGCCCAAACCTAACTGTGGCAGGGCGAAAGATTTCCGGGAGCGCTCAATGTCATAAGGCTGGAATAGTTTTGCAGCATGGCACGGTTCTTGTTGACGCTGATTTGGAGAAAATGTTCACATTTCTGAGGGCGCCGTGGGCTAAAACATGCATGGAAGTTATGAGCGTAGCAAAAAACAAGATAACATCGATAAAAACGGAGCTTGGAAAAGAAGTTTCACCTACAACTGTACATCAAGCCCTAGTTGAAGGCTTTCAAGAAATGTTAAAAACAAAGCTTGCAAATGGGGAGTTAACGCCTTTCGAAAAGGAACTCGCAGAAAAACTTTGCAGGGAAAAGTACGCTACAGCCGACTGGAACATGCATGGAATAGACCAAGTTTCCGTTGTCTAAGTCTTTAAGTAAATTTGGCGGTTCAGAATCTCCAAAAATTCTTGGTTTAATTTTCCATATCTGGTTTTAAGAACTTCACTGACTTTACGCCAATCCTCAGATATTCTTGGCCAAAAGTCGCCCGCCACGTTCTTCATAACGTAGTCTTTCATGGCTTTTTCACGTTTTACAGTCCTTTCACGCCAGTTTATTTTAACAAGTCCTGCCCGTCGCAAGTGGTTTAGGTTGTGTAAAACTTGCTCTGCTTCTAAGTGGTAGTCCAAACTCCTCTTTAAATCTTCTATTAGGGAGTCTATTGAAATTTCATCTTCAACGCGTAGACATATCGCTGCAACCATGTTATGAATAAGTCGGGTAGTCTTGCTGAGATAAAGCCCGATCTTTTTAGGTGGTATAAGAACTTGCTCTAAACGGTAGGCATGCCTCTTATAGAACCACTTTTTAACAGCATCAACAAGCATCAGATATGCGCAGATTAGTCCGGCTAAAACGATAAAGAAGGTGAGTGGAGGTGCAACGAAATCGAAAAGTTCTCCAAGTGGTGTGAATGGCAGTATTAATGCGAAGGCTACGATGGCTATGCTGCTTACAAGTAAGCTTTCACTTGGTTTGCTCCTATAAAATGGCGACTTTCTAGTTCTAATGACGAAGATTACTAATGTTTGGGTTGATAAGGATTCGAGGAACCAAGCCGTTTGGAACAACGGTTCAGTTGCATTAAAAACAAAAAGCATTATAAAGAATGTTAAGAAGTCGAAAATCGAGCTTATTGGTCCAAGAAATATCATAAATCTCCTTATGAAGGATATGTCCCACCTTTTCGGCTTTTCAATGTATTCATGGTCAACGCTATCCGTCGGTACGGTAGACTGAGACAAATCATATAAAAGGTTGTTTAGGAGAATTTGCGTTGGGAGCATTGGCAGAAAATCCAAGAATAATGATGCCCCAGCTACGCTGAACATGTTGCCGAAGTTTGAACTTGTCCCCATCATAATATATTTCATAGTGTTGCCAAACGTTTTCCTCCCTTCCAAAACTCCATCGTGAAGAACAGTTAAATCAGTTTGCAAGAGTATGATGTCCGCGGATTCCTTCGCAACATCAACAGCATTATTTACAGATATGCCAACATCAGCGCTTCTCATGGAAGGAGCATCGTTTATACCATCTCCCAGGAAGCCTACAACATGCCCATTATTTCTCAGGGAATTAATTATCCTATCCTTCTGGGCTGGCGTCACTCTACAGAAAACGTTTGCCTCCTCCACAACTCTTGCAAGAGCATCATCATGCATTTGTGCAATTTCGCTTCCCAAAACAATTCCCTTAATTTCAAGGCCTAAATGCTCACAAACCTTTCTTGTCACAAACTCGTTATCGCCGGTTAGAATCTTCACTTCAACACCAGCCTTGCTTAGGAGTTGCAGCGACTCACGCGCAGTTTCTTTTGGCGGGTCTAAAAAAGCCACAAAGCCTAGAAAAACCATTTCATTTTCGTCATTAGCCGTGTATACAGGCTTGTATTCCCTAAGTCTTTTGTAGGCTACGCCTAGGACTCTAAATCCTTCTGCGCTTAGTTCGAGATATTTCTGTTCAATTTTTCTGTGTAACTCGTCTGTTATGTCGGCTAGGATATCTCCAAGTTCATAATAGGCGCAGATTCTGGAAATCTCTTCAGGAGCGCCCTTAGTAATCATAAAGCGCTGGTTTTCATGCTCAACAACTATAGAGAGACGTTTCCGAACAAAATTAAAGGGGATTTCATCGACCTTCTGAAAGCCGCTTACATCAATGTCTCTGTACTTTAGTATTGCCTCGTCAAGGGGGCTTTTTAACCCAGTTTGCCAGTAGCTATTTAAATATGAGTACAGAAGCACCCTTTCAGAATCTTCTCCGTTAATGTCTACGTGAAGCACAAGTTGTATTCTATTCTCTGTAAGCGTCCCAGTCTTATCAGTACACAAAACATCCATGCTGCCGAAATTCTGTATTGAGGCTAAACGCTTTACAATTACGCCTTTCTTAGACATTGCAATAGCGCCCTTTGAAAGGTTTACGGAAATTATCATTGGCAAAAGTTCTGGAGTCAAGCCAACAGCTAAAGCCACAGCGAAGAGAAGTGATTCAAGCACATCACGCTTGTAGAGAGCATTAATGAAGAACACGAACATGACTAGCAGAAAAGTAATTTCCATAATTAGGAAGCCAAAGTTTTTAATGCCCTTCTCAAATTCAGTTTCAGGCTCCCTAACAACAAGCCTTTTTGCAATTTTCCCATACTCCGTGAAACCACCAGTCCTAACAACCACAGCGGTTGCAGTTCCGCTTACGACAGATGTCCCCATGAAAAGATAATTAGTCCACTCTGTGATGGATGTATCCTTAGACTTTGGCCGAGTTGGCGTTTTCTCCACTGGAAAAGATTCACCTGTCAAAGCAGACTGGTTCACGAACAAGTCCTTTGCACTGATTATCCGTGCGTCGGCAGGCACAATGTCTCCAGCTGACAAGTAGATTACGTCGCCTGGAACTATTTCTGAAAGTTTAATCTCGCGTTTGACGCCGTCCCTAAGTACAGTTGCGGTTGTTGTTACCCGTTCTTTAAGCATTTCTGCGGCTCTTTCAGCCTTGGATTCTTGATAAAAATCGAGGACAACGCTTAGAAAAACTATGGAAAATATGATAACGACATTTGCTATCTCCCCAAGAAAGCCTGAAATTAAACCAGCAACCAAAAGTATAATCACCAATGGACTTCTAAAATGCAGAAGGAACTCAACAATGGCGGCTCTTTTTCTCCTTTTCGCAAGCTCATTATATCCATAAATCTCTAAACGTTTTTCAGCCTCATCTGAAGAAAGCCCAGAAATGGAAGTGCCTAAACGGGAAAGAAGTACATCAACAGGCAGGTTTAAAGATTCTTCAACACTCGGCAGAGCCCAGCTTGAAGCCTCGCCAGCATTTAAACGTTCCATGTCTTGATGGGCCATGTTGCTCGCCACCCATTAATGCATAATAACCTCTTCAAGCCGAGCCCTTACAACAACAAGCACAGCAATGAGCAAGTCTTATAACAGTTTCGGTTAAACTAAAATTATTAGCGCTTAACGTTTTTCTATCCGCCATTTCACTCCTTGAGGCGTATCTTCGATGATTATGCCCATAGCTTTAAGTTGCTCCCTAATTTTGTCAGCTTTTTCCCAGTCCTTGGCTTTTCTTGCTTCCTCCCTTTTTCTAATTAAAATTTCAGCCTCTTCTGATAGTTTCTCTAAAATTTCTTCTTTGTCGAGGTCTAGGGCGAATATTTTGTCAAACTCGAGAAGCAACCTATATTTTTCGCCTCCGCTTAGTTCCTTCTCTTCACGAACCAGTTTCCACGCTATTACCAAAGCTTTAGGCATGTTTAAATCGTCGTTCACTGCTTTAAGAAAGGCTCTCCTATATTCTTCAGCCTTGGCTTTTTCTTTGGCTTTGACCGCGTCTGCGCCCTTTAAGTTTTCCTTAAACCTTCGCACATGCTCTCTTAACGTGAATAAAGCCTTTTGAGCTGCTTGCAAACTTTCCCATTTAAATACAAGTTCCGACCTGTAGTGGGCTGTTAGGCATAGATACCTAAATGCAAGCGGGTCATAGCCCTCCTCAATCAAGTTTTTAACCGTAATTATTTCTCCAGCTGATTTTGCCATTCGCAGTGATTTACCGAAAACTAGGAAAGCCCCGTGCAGCCAATAGTTGGCCAACCTTTTACCAGTTGCTGCTTCCGCCTGTGCAATCTCGTTTGTATGGTGTATTGGTATGTGGTCTATTCCTCCACAGTGTATGTCAAAGTTTTCGCCTAAATACTTCATGCTCATGGCACTGCACTCTATATGCCAACCTGGAAAGCCAACGCCCCAAGGCGAGTCCCACTCCATTTGCCTCTTCTTATCTTTTGGGGAGAAAAGCCAAAGTCCAAAGTCCGTTATGTTTCGCTTTTGCGGGTTAAATTCCACACGCGCTCCAGCCTTCAGCGATTCGTTTAGCCTCTCAAAGTCCATCCCAGTTAGTACTCCATAATCCTTCAACTTTGAAGTGTCAAAGTAAACTCCATTGTCAATAATGTAAGTGTAGCCGTTTTCTTCTATACGCTTGATGAGCGCTATCATGTCTTGGATGTGGTCAGTTGCCTTGCAAACAACCGTTGGCTTCAATATGTTAAGCCTTTCAGCATCCTCAAAGAAGGCTTTTGCATAAAACTCGGCGATTTCCCAAGCAGTTTTTCGCTCCCTTTTCGCTCCAACCTCAATTTTGTCCTCGCCAGTGTCAGCGTCCGACGTTAAATGCCCAACATCCGTAATATTCATCACATGCTCAACTTTGTAGCCGTTAAACTCGAAAACCCGCCTAAGCAAGTCCTCAAAAATGTATGTACGAAAATTTCCAATGTGCGCATACCAATAAACAGTCGGTCCGCAACAGTACATTTTGACTTTTCCCTTTTCTATTGGGACAAACTTCTCCTTTCTACGCGTTAAAGTGTTGAATAGCCAGATTTCCGCTGTTTTAGACGCCATTCCAATTCGCCTAAGAAATTATGGATGAAAAATATTTAAGGATTCATCCACGTTAATCATACTTTTTAAACTTAAGCATCTCCCTAAAACTCCGCAAATCATTGGAAACCTGCCTAAGAAAACGCAACTCCTCCATAGTCAACCTAAAACGCGCAAACTCTTCAAGAATTTTCTTCACGCCCTTTTCATCCGCACTCATTGTTACTCACCATGTTTTGGAGGGCACTCATCGCTTATCGGCTAACCACACAGCCATTTCCGTCATCGAGGAGAAAGGAGAAGGCTTCGAAAAACGGAAAAACGATTCTTGGCTGCTGGTTTCGCCTTCAACCTTAGCCCTCCAATGTACCATCGTAAGACTTAAGATACGCTTCTCTTATAAAAACTTTGCTGAATACTTTGAATATACAAACGGGAGGTTTCAGCCTATGGCTAGGATGCCTTCAAGAATGTTTTTTTCGTCGACTTCAAGTTGTTTTGCTAGCCAGGATTTTAGTAGGGCTGTGGGTTTTGGTAGTTCGCCGCTGTATGTTACTATTTGATTGTTTTTTAAGGCGTCAACTTGGAAGCTTTTTTCAGCCTCTCGGTAGAGGAATGAAATTGTTTGGGCTTGATGAGCTAAAACTTGAAAATCTTCCCATTGTTTACAGCGCAGAATTACTGGTGGACCGCGCAGCGCACTTGCTTCTGCAACTGTTGCTTTTTGTGTTGTAATTAGATGTGCTGGTGTTTGTGCTGTTTCGCGTGGAGCTGAAAGGTAGGTGATTAGGTTTGTTATTTCGTTTTGCAGTGTGGTAAGCCTTTCTTCAACCTTTTCGATTTTGCTGCTTAATTCGCCCGTGTCGCCTAGTCTTTCGGTTATGTTACCCAACTCATTTATCAGCTTATCCAAATCCTTCTCGTGTTCCTTTAGAACGTTAACTATAAAGTCTAAAGCTTCTAGGGCTTCATCCTTCGTTGGGTTTTTCTTAGACATTAACATTCATCCTTTTTACTCGCGCCTTTTCAAGCTTATAAATGAAGTTCTTTGTAAATAAACATAGCGAATCCCTAAAACATATCTTAGTGAAAGGCTACACCTACTTATTACTAATGTGGACTTTTGTGGGAGAGTTAAAATATCAGTTTCCAGAATGAATAGGATACCCTTGAACAGAGATGAATAGCTCATGCAAGCAATCAGTTTTGCCGAAAAAGAGGAACTTGCCAGGTTTATCTCCGAAAAGGGCGTGAAAATCTTAAACTTATGCCATATTCCAGAAGATGGAAGACTCAAAACGTTGAGTTTCTCTGCATCAGACAAAGGCAGAGTTTATGAGATACTTGAGTTTGGCGAAAGAGTTGACGGTTCAAACTTATTCTCCTTCATCGAGTCGGAGAAAAGCGACATCTACATAAAACCAAACATCAAAAAGGCTTTTATGAATCCGTTCTCAAACACGCCTACGCTAAACATTCTATGCGATTATTTGGATGAAAATGGCAAACCCTTAGATATAGCTCCAAAAAACGTACTGAAAAGAGCAGAAGAGAGGCTGTTGTCTTCTAGAGGAATAAGCGTAAAGGCGCTTGCTGAACTTGAATTTTACATAATTGCGAAAGAAACGAGTGAAGCGTTGTTCCAAAATGTGCCAGATAAAAATTATCATGAATCTTCGCCCTTCTCAAGCTTTGAAAATTTAAGAAATGAAATTCTGATTATGCTTTCTAAAATTGGCATAGCGACAAAGTATGCGCATAGCGAAGTTGGACAGTTGAGGCGTAAGGACGGCGTCTTAATGGAGCAGCATGAAGTGGAGTTTCTGCCGCAGAGCTTGGCTGAAATGGCTGAAAACATTGCGGTTGCCAAGTGGGTTATAAGAAATGTCTGTGCAAAAAATGGTTTTTCAGTTTCTTTTTCTCCAAAAGTGTCTCTGGAGCATGCTGGAAACGGAATGCACATTCACTTTTGCGCAATAAAAAACGGCTCAAACATAATTGCCAATCCGAACGGAACCTTAAGCGAGGAAGGCTTGAAAATTATTGGTGGCGTATTAAATTTTGCGTCAAGCTTAACGGCTTTTGGAAATCCAACGCCGATTTCATATTTGCGCTTTATTGCACGGAAGGAATCGCCGATGCACATCTGCTGGAGCGAAAGAAATCGTTTGGCGTTGATACGTATACCATTGTGGTGGGACTTCCTAGGCGCACAAGCTGAAACGGAAAACATTAAAAAGACAATTGAGTACAGAGCTCCAGACCCCTTTGCAAACGCCCATCTGCTCTTCGCTGGGATGGTCGTAGCAATAAACCATGCCATGGAAAACCCAGAAGAAGCCCTAAAAACGGCTGAAAAACTGCACATAAACGGAAAAGGAAAAGGCAAGAGGTTTAAGACGTTGCCAAAATCGTGTCATGAATCAGCCAAAAACCTCTGGAAGGACAGAAAACTTTACGAGGCAAATGGCGTATTCCCCAAAAAACTAATTGAAAAGACAATCGAAAAACTACGGGCTTACAAAGACAAGGACTTGTGGAAAAACATGGCAGACAAGCCAGAAAAAATCGAGAAACTAATGCAACAATACATTCACTATGGCTAAAGAAACACTTATAGCCTATCACAAAGCGAAATAACCATGAAAAGGGGGGCGGGTAGATCAGCCTGGAATGATCGCCACGTTGGCAACGAAAAAGCCAAAATCGTGGAGGCCGCGGGTTCAAATCCCGCCCCGTCCACCACAATAAACATTGATATACCATCGATTTAATCCAAGCACAATTAAAACGCTGGAAAAACCAACATTTTTTGGCTCCGAAATCAACCAATACGGACCTAGCCCCCCCTAGAAAATTAGAGCGGATGAGGTAAAATAAAATATTCAAATTCTCTTGTTCATTTTTATTCAGTTCAGCCAAAAGCCGCTCTCAATTTTCCAAAAAGAAGCGCCGCCGGTAGGACTTGAACCTACGACCGACTGGTTAACAGCCAGCCGCTCTACCGAACTGAGCTACGGCGGCTTTTCTTTTATGCTTCATGATTTGAAGTTTTACTGTCGTATTTAAGTTTAGTCTTCGTAATGTACACGGATTCCCTTTTTCTTTGCTTTGTATTCTACTATTTTTACGAATGCTTGGTAAAATTGTTGTAGGATGCTTGCGTACCATCTTCCAGCAAATGCCAAGTTTATGAGTTTGCCTATCCAATAGAAATCGTGTTGAAGACACTTTGTTAAAAGTTCTTTGTGGAGTTCGGTCATTTCGGTTTCCTTAAACCAATCTTTATTTTTCAGTCTGCCCATTGGAACAAAAAATAATGGTACTATTAGGCTTGTTATATCCCGAAGGTCATCCATCAACTCTATAGTTTTTATGACGTCATCCTCTGTTTCCTCTGGCGTGCCAACAATCAACGTGCATGCTGGAATCAGCTTGTTATCATGCATCAGCCCCATGCCAGTGCGCACTATTTCTGGCCACTGTTCTGGTTTGAATGGGTGCGCCTTCGCTGGCATAACCTTTTTTGCAAGTTCTCCAGAGCCAGTTTCTATGCCGACTTCGGCGCCCCACCATGACTGTTTTTGCCTTATTATTTCTGAAACTTTTTCGAAAAGTTTTGGCTTTGAGGCTACAGCCGCCAGCGAACAGTGGCTCCAGCTTAAACCAGCGCATTTTTTTACAACAAGTTCATGGAGTTCTATTAGTTTTTCATCGTTTGGCAATGTGTTTTTTGAGCCGAAGAGCATAACGTCTTCTGCGTGTAGGCAAACGCCGTCTATTCCCCCCTTCAAATTTACGTCTATCTCACGTGTTATTTTCTCGAGGGGATACCACCGTAGCGGTCTTAACGTTACACTGCAGAATTCGCAGCCTCTACAACATCCACGCCCAATTTCGACCAAACCGTTGACTGACGGATTCACAATGTCGGGTATTTCCTCCAAACTCGGCGACTCTTTGACGCTAACCTCATAATACTGCGGTAAAGGCTCGTCATTCATGGCAGCATGAACAATCTTTCCAATTACGTTTTCAGCTTCACCTTCGATTATGCAGTCTATGCCATACTCCCTAACAAAACTCGGCCTATAATGGAACTGCCAAACGCCTGGTCCTCCAACTATAATCTTTAATCCACGCTTTTTCGCTTCTCTGATTTCTTTTTGGCTTAGTAACGCTCTGAAATACTGTGCGAGAAATGGTTCTTTCTTCAGGATGGCTGCGAAAGTGCTTGAGGCTGGACCTAAGCCAAAGGGGTCCATGACGTGTATGCCTAAAACCTTTGCTTTTTCTATGTAGTTTTTTAGGTTTGTGGGCGCCACTGTTAGCACGTTGAAGCCTTCGCTTAAGAGTTTAGCTTCAACTTTTCTGAGACCGTAGGGAGCCGCTGCTGGTATGCCCTTTCTTGTTTTGATTGGTGGGAAGAAAAGCCAAGCGTAAAGCCAGTTTGGAATCACGTTTGGCGGGGCGCATGTTCCGAAACCTACAAACTCGTTTGCATGGTAGTCGCTCATCAAAGTTCTGTCAGCCGTTAAGATTACCATGTTGTCAGCGTTTTTTTCTCCGTGCAAGACACGGTTTTCTCCGTACTTACAACGTAATCTAACATTTTAGTTTTGGATTGAGTTTTTACTTAAGAATTATGGTTCGCTGTTTTCATGTTTAACTTTCCAATTTCAGATTAGAAAGATGTATATTCTAGATTTTATAATTAGCTTGAAGGTTCGTGGGGAATAATCCTTTGAAGAAAATCTTGGAAATTAGGTGGCATGGCAGAGGCGGACAAGGAGCATGGACAGCAAGCGAACTGTTGGCGAGAGCAGCAATTTATGAAGGAAAATACGTTCAATCATTTCCAGAGTTTGGTCCAGAAAGGATGGGTGCTCCAGTAGCAGCATTTACAAGAGTTAGCAGCGAACCAATAAAAATTCATTGTGCAGTATATAATCCCGATGTGGTTGCGGTTTTAGACCCAACGCTCTTAAAGGCGGTTCCAGTTGCTGACGGTTTAAGCGAAGAAGGCATGATAATTGTGAATTCAAAAGACAGCCCATCAGAGATTAGGAAACTGCTTAAAACCAACAAGGGCAAGGTTTGGGCTGTTCCAGCAACCGAAATTGCAATAAAAATTTTGGGCATGCCGATAACGAATACGGCGATGCTTGGGACTGTGGCGCGTGTAACGGGCATAGTTAGTTTAGAAAGCATTGAAAAGGTTGTTAAGGAACGTTTCAGAAAGGATGTGGCTGAAAAAAACTTTGCAGTAATAAAAGAGGCTTATGAGGAGGTTAAACCAGAATGACGCAAAAAGAAAAGGATTGGAAAGAAATTTCTCCAGCAGGAGTCTGCTGGAAACCAAGCACACAGTTTCTGACTGGAGACTGGAAAACCTATAAACCTGTTCGCGACCCAGCGAAGTGCACTCGATGTTTGCTCTGCGTCATATTCTGTCCAGATGGTGCGATACACTGGAAGCCAGAGGCAAATGACATCGAGTTTGACTTTAACTTTTGTAAGGGATGCGGCATATGTGCAAACGAGTGTCCCACAAAGGCTATAGAAATGAAATTGGAGTAGGGGATGGTGTAAAACATGAAAAGTGTTGTTAAACAAGAGGTTTTAGCCCTAAACGGAGACGAGGCTGTCGCTTACGCCGCGAAGCAGTCGGATGTGGATGTTGTCGCCGCCTATCCCATAACACCACAAACAATAATGGTTGAAAGATTCAGCGAGTACGTTGCAAACGGCGAAGTTGAAACCCAATTCATATGCACAGAATCCGAACACAGCGCACTAACCGCTTGCCTCGCTGCTTCTGTAACTGGCGCAAGAGCCTTCACCGCTTCCGCTTCTGCTGGTTTGGCGCTGATGCACGAAATGCTCTTTGTTACTTCTGGATGTCGCGCACCAGTCGTTATGGCAATAGCCAACAGAGCCTTGTCAGCGCCACTAAACATTCACGGCGACCACTCTGACACCATGGCGCAGAGAGACAGCGGGTGGATTCAAATTTACGTTGAAAACGCGCAGGAGGCATACGACTCCGTAATTCAAGCCTTCAAGATAGCTGAAAACCCAGAAGTTTTGCTCCCAGCAATAGTTGGCTTAGACGGTTTCACATTAAGCCACACGCTGGAAAACGTGCATGTTCTTCCAGACGACGTTGTAAGGAAGTTTATCGGCGTTAGGCAGTTCACAACAGTGATAAACCATGAGGGAAAAGCCGTGCCTTTTAAGCTTGACCCAGAAAACCCAACGACGATGGGGCCGATAGCCTTGCCAAACTATTATTTCGAGTTCAAACGTCAGCAAGAAGAAGCCATGCGAAACGCCCTAAAAGTAATCAGCCAAGTTAACGACGAGTACGCAGAAATAAGCGGAAGAAAATACGGCGATGGACTACTAGAGCCATACCATATCAGCGATGCTGAAATTGGAATAGTTTGCCTAGGCTCAACAGCTGGAACAGCAAAAAGCGTTGTAGACGAGCTTAGGGCTAAAGGCGTAAAAGCTGGACTGCTTAGAATGCGCACCTTTAGACCTTTCCCAGCGAGAGGCGTTGTTGAAGCACTAGAAAATGTGAAGGCAATAGCCGTAATGGACAGAAGCATGAGCTTCGGAGGAAACGGCGGACCAGTATTCCAAGAAGTTCGCAACGCACTTTACGATTCACAAAAGCGCCCACACATAGTAAACTACATTTACGGACTCGGCGGAAGAGACACAAACCCAACCCAAATACACGGAATCTTCAAGGATTTACAGCGAATAATCGAGAAAGGACGAGTTGAAAACCTCGTGAATTTTGTTGGATTAAGAGAATAGGGAGGCGAAAATGGAAATGTTCACAGAATGGAAATTCACCGCAAAAGACATAGCTGAAAAACCAGACCTTTTCATGTCTGGACATAGAGCATGCGCTGGATGCGGACCAGCAACGGTTCTGCGGCTAATAATGAAAGCCGTTAGGGGACCAACAATAGTGACAAACGCGACTGGATGCATGGAAGTAGTCTCCTCAATATACCCGTACACTTCATGGGCTTTACCGTGGCTTCACACGGCATTTGAAAACGCAGCTGCAAACGCTTCTGGAATCGACGCTGCCATAAAAATTCTGAAGAAGAAGGGACGCATAAAATATGAGCATGTAGACGTGATCGCATTAGCTGGAGACGGCGGCACATACGACATTGGAATTCAAGCACTTTCTGGAGCTGTTGAAAGGGGACACGACTTCCTATTTGTGCTTTACGATAACGAGGCGTATATGAATACTGGCATACAACGCAGCGGAGGAACCCCACTAGGCGCTTCAACTACAACATCGCCAGCAGGCACTGTTATACCAGGAAAGCTTGAACACAAAAAGCCCATAGCAGATATCATGGTGGCTCATGAAATGCCATACGTGGCAACAGCATCGCCCTATTACTGGCGAGACCTAATAACCAAAGTACGCAGAGGCTTAGAAATGAACGGCCCAGCTTTTCTGCATGTTTTTGCACCTTGCCCACGCGGATGGCGGAGCGACCAAGCAAAATCCATAGAGCTTTCACGTTTGGCTGTTGAAACATGCGTGTTCCCGTTGTGGGAAGCCATAAATGGCGAATATCAACTTTCAACGCCAAGCAAAGTTTTAGCCTTAAGCCCAGAAAAGAAAAAGCCAGTTAAGGAATACTTGCAGGTGCAGGGACGCTTTAGGCATCTTTTCACGCCGAAATACGAGAAAATGTTAGATGAAATACAACGGATAACAGACGAGAGGTGGCGGAAACTGCTTAAAAAATGTGGAATAACGCAACCAGCCGCCAAGGCAAACATAAGCACTTAAACCCATTTTTCACATTTACAAATGCTTGTCTGTTTGGAGATGTACCATGAAAATTGTTTCTGTAGCTGATGGCTTCGAAAAGTTGTTCTGGAACCATGTGAACCGCGACCCAATAGATTACTACTTTTTCATACTTGATTGGACACAACGCAAAGAGCAGACAAAGATATTCTTGGCAATTGAAGGAAACAGAGTTTTAGGCGCGCTTCTAGTTTATGCTGATTACATCGTCCAATTTAGAGGCAGCCGTGAAGCTGTTCAAAAACTACTTGAATATGTTAATCTTGATAAGGTTGATCTTCAAGCACCACAAGACTGCGAAGACATCGTTTGTCAAAAATTTAAGCCTCGTGTCAAGCAAACCATGGTACTAATGCGCTTGAACAAGGGAGAGGAGCAAATACGCATAACTGAAACTCCAGTGCAACTCAGCGTTGAGGATGCCGAGGAAGTTGCCGCTCTAATGAGGCGATGCGACCCAGAGTGGTGGGGTGAAACTAACGCGGAACAACTGAAACAGAGATGGCAGAGCGTCTTCTGGCTTGGCATAAGAAAAGAGGGGAAACTAGTTTCCATTGGCAGCGTTCGCTTCGTGGATTTCGCAAGCAACATCGGGATTATAGCCACAGATGAACTTTACAGAAATAGAGGATACGCCACTTCAATCGTGTCTGCGCTTGTCCAAGAAATCTTCAAAAGGTCTCCAATAGCATTAATTCACGTCATAGCAGATAACATTCCAGCAGTACGCACATATTCAAAAGTGGGATTCAAACCTTACAAGGCGTATCTTTCAATAAGGACATAAGACACGTAGTCAAGCATTTGCCCTAAGGAATTTTTCTATTTCGTTTTCCGCATTATCCGCCTTTATGAATATTGGCACGTTTTCAATGCCCGTCGCTATGTAGCTTGATAGTAGCCACTCTCCAGGCGCAAACTCCAAAGTTTTTTCCAGTATGCTTTTGTCTATCATGAATGTGTCGCTTACAAGGTTTCTGTCGTATGGTCTTGGCAACGTGCCAACAAAGTATGTGTGCAGCTGCTGAAGTGCGTTCGTGTTTAGGTAGGCAATGCGTTGTGTTGCTATGCAAACGCCTATGCCATACTTGCGTCCTTGTCTAAGCAGCGTTTCCACATGCGCGGAACATTTGGATTCTATTCCCGAGCCTCCGCTTGGTATGAACTCTTGTGCTTCGTCGAAGACTAGTAAAATGTATGGTTTTGTTTGGAACTTGCGTTTTCTTTTAACGAGCAGGTCGTTTGTTAGGTTTATTGCCAACTCCTTTATCGTGTACGGGTCTGCGATTGAAATGCACAAGAGCCTAGTCTTCTTGTCTTCGAGCATTTCTCGGATTTTTTCCGTTGTCAGTCCACCCTTAGTTTTTTCATCGTTTTTCTCTCTGCGCCTTAACCTTTCGAGTAGCGTGTTTCGTGTTGTTGCCCAAGCGTAGAGCTGGCTTTTTTCCGAAACTTTGAATTCTTCCACTTTGGCTCTAGCCACTTCGTCAATGTATTCGATGAATTTCTCGTTTACTTCTTGATTTTCGAGGGCGCCGTGCTCCTCCATATACGTTAAAACTGCGTCTTGAATTTCGTCGATGGCATTAACGTAGTTGGGCTTGTCCGCGTCCTTTCGCCTATACTCGCTTAGTTCGCCGAGAAACTCGCCATATGTCGGGATTTTCTGTCTTGGACGCTTATAGTATGTGAGTTTGCCTTGCTCCATTATCTGCGCTAGTCCAGTCTTAATACGCTCATCATTCTCGTAATCCCTTGGTTTAACAACCGAGTTAAAGAAAACGTCAACAGATTCAATCTTGTTCTCCATGATAACCTTCGCCGCGAAACTCGGGTCTGCGAGAAGGTCGAGTAGGAGAAAAACGTATTCGCAGCTTATGTCGAAAATTACAACTTTTATGTCTCCTGTGTGGAGCAGAATTCGCCGCAGAATATTGGACATCAAGTTGCTTTTTCCACCGCCTGTGAAAGCGAAAATGCCAAAATGGTAACGCACAAGCTTTTCAAAATCCACGTATATTGGAATAACCGTCTTACTTGCCTGAAACATTTTAATTAAGCCAAGCCTCGGGTCTGCCCTTGCTTCAGCCACGGTTTTTGACGGGTCTATGCCGAAAGCCTCAGCGATTTTTTGGTTATACATGCGATTTATCATGTCGCCGTTCAGTATGTAGGTTGGGCTTCCAACAACTGGGTAGGAGAAGCCCTTAACAAACTGAAATTTGCACTCTTTGTCTACGATCAAATCATAGTTTATTGGAATCGCGTCTATCTGAATCATCATTGTAGACTTGTCGTCTGTGAGCCAATCCTCTTCGGATTGCTCTATAATTTCAAACTGCATGGGGTAATAGCCATGGTCTGACAAGCCGCGTAATCCAAAATGTTCCGGCCATATGCAGCTAATCTCCATAAGTGTGTATCTTTCAGATTCTTTGCCTTGTTGCTTGAAGTTTTTAACCGCTAAAAGCATGCCTTCTTCTAATAAGCCCATTAAATCCTTCTGGTACTCGACTTTTATGCGGCATTGGTACCGTGCGCTTGTTCCGGAAATTTTGGCTTCTTCCGTTCCGAAGTATCTTGGGATTACAGCGGCTAGTCTAGCGCGAAATCGCCCATCAAAGTCTGTGAAGCAGAAGTTGTTAAATTTGTTCTCTTCTCGCGGCTTCAATTGTGGCTCTCCTCTCCCTGAATGTGCTCATGTAAAATATGAATTTTCTCAATTTATGGTTGTTGAGTATCCAGTTAGCAGTCGTGTCAACTACACATTTAAATTGGCTATAATTCCACTTCGCAACCTTGTCAGCAACAAAAAGCGGCTTATTATGCCCAAACGCCTCTGGAATGCTCGAAGGCGCCATAGAAATAAGCACAGCCATAGTCAAGTTCTGCAGCGGATTAGGAACCGCCCTATCCACAAAGAGAATAACCTCCACAGGCTCTTTTGTTCCATCGCTTAACTCATTCCAAAATTCAACAACATTCTCTGGCTTATAGTCGTACTCTGGATAAGCCAAGCGGTCAACAAGCAGAACGTTGCTTCGCAGAAGCTTATCCGACTTGGCTTGGCTCAACTGCACATATGTCTTAAGAAAAGTTTTCTCCAGCCCAATTTTGTTTTTGATGGCTCCTGAAACGTATCCCCTGCGTTCTTTTTTGTCTGGGACAAGCGTTCTAAAAGCGGAATCATACTCTATTAGGCTCCACGGCGGCTTAATTTCGTCTGGGTTGAATATACTTACCGACTGGAGTATCATGCGGTCTGTATTCGGCAGTTTATCAAAATCTTGCTGTGGAATCGTCTTCTTCAGCAAGCCTTCATTATGCATTATTGGTATTAGCTGCCTTTTGAAGTCCCTTGCAGCAGTATCCTTAGTTATGCCTACAAGCAGAACCCGTTTTTTCCAGCATTCCTCCATGAGCATGTGCAAAGTGAAAAGCGTTAAGAAGGCTATGTCAAGCGTTGTAAGCCAATGCTCCTTTCCATCCTTAACAATCTTCATGAGATTTGCGGTTTCGGATTTTTCGGCGAAGAAGAAGCGGTCGCCTAGGCTTGTGACAAGCTTTTTTATGCGCTCCCATGTTGTCGCGTATTTTGGGTTTAAACTGTAAACAGCATTTTTCTCGCTTAAAATCCCATAATCAACGAGCTTTTTTAATGCGCGCTCAACCCTTTTTATTCGCTTTTCATCCCTCGTTCCAAATTCAGCCAAAATCTGCTTTTTGGTTAGGGCTACTTCCTTCTCAAGCAGTCCGATTATTGCATGGCGCAAGTAATCAGCCCTTGGAGGGGGTAGACCCAAAGCTCCGTTGTAAACGTGATGCCTTGCAATCGCCAAATCGTTAATGTCTATTGGTTCGCCGTCAACCCTATAGCCGATTATGCTGCTTTTTGCTTTCCAAAGTTCACGCTTCGAAGTGTCATACAGTAGGCTTGCCCTTTCGATGGATATGCTTCTATCCAAAAGGATTATGCGAACGTTCCTTTCAGCGTCTGTGGCAAACTTGTATGCGAGATAATACTCGGCAAAAGTCATTATCCAATTCGCAATGGTGGCATTACTTATTATCGCTTCATCCATCAAAGGCTTACCTAGGCTAATCTCCTCGGGCTGCCTAGAATCAAAAAAAGTCTGGTCAATCTCTGGAACTTCATTAACGTAAACTGGAACAACACTTGAAATTCCAGCGCCCTCCTCAATGGTCTTCTCGTTAAATTGCACCAATGGCTTGTCCTTCTCTTTGAAAGTTATTGAACCAGTTGAGGCATATGCGCCGCCAAAGAAGATTACAAGGTCAAATAACGGTCTAGAATACATCGTGCCATCTATACCCGCAAACTCAACAGTTGAAGAGCCAAAAAATTCCTTAGCCGTCTTATAAGCATCGGCGAAATCAAAATCCATCCTTATAAGGTTCAAAAGCAAATCGCAATAAAGGTTCTTCAAATAAGAGAAACGTTGTTCATAATCCAAAACTTGCCTTTCAGCGCCATTCTTGAGGATGCTGCATGTACGCTTTATCGCGTCGCTCAAGGGCGAACTCACAAACAACACCAATCATAAAACACGCGCATAAAGTTAAAACATTTACTAGAAAAGTGTTAAAAAACGTTAAACACGACTTAAACAGTAAAACAGCATTTTCCAAATAATAGTAGGCGTTATTGAATCCATAATTTTTCAATTGTAACCTTAAAGGTTAAAGGAAGTTTTCAATATTACTGCTTTATGCATTAGTTACGTATTATTACTTTTAGGCTTTCTTTGTTTTCTAGGGCTGTTTTAAAAGCTTCAGCTGCCTCTTCCAGCCTAAAACGGTGAGTTATAAGTTCTTTTAGCTTCAGCTTTTTTGACTTTAGAAGTTCAAGTGCTGTGCGTGTTTCTACGTGGGATGTTGAGTATGATGGGATTATTTGAATTTCTGAAAAGAACAGTTTTTCTAGGCTTAATTGAAGATTGTCTTTGGGTTCTGTTGGCGCGAATACACATATTTTTCCTCCTTTTCTGCAAACACTTAAGCCAGCTTCGTAGGCTTTTAGGCTTGGAGCCGTGACGAAGGCAACATCAACGCCAATCCCGTTGGTTTCAGCCGCAACGACGCTTTTTAAATCTTCTTTTTGCGGGTTAACTGTTACGTCTGCCCCAAAATTTTTTGCTGCAGTAAGTCTAAAATCGACGATGTCACTTGCAATTATTTTTGATGCTCCGAAAATCTTGGCTAATGCCACGTGGATTAATCCTATAACTCCAGAGCCGATTATGGCAACGGAATCACCAACTTGCAAGCCAACCTTTTTTATTGCCCTTAAACAGCAGCCAACTGGTTCTATGAAGGTTGCCTCCTCAAATGTTAGGTTTTCTGGAATCTTCAAAGTGTCGATTTGAAGGTTTGGAGCTGGCACTCTGAAGTATTCTGCGAATCCGCCTGGGTCTAGGTGCGTGTTGTGGAATTGTTCGCATAGCGTGTAGTCGCCGTGTAGGCAGTAGTGGCATTTTAGGCAAGCAACATGGTGGTGAACGAAGACTTTGTCGCCAACGTCGAAATCCTTAACTTTCTTTCCTTTCTTGGCTATTATGCCCGTTGGTTCGTGTCCAAGCACAAGCGGGGCGCGCTTTTTAAGGTACCATTCCATCATGTCTGAACCGCAGATTCCACAAGCCTTCATTTCAACGAGCGCTTCGTCTTCGCCTATCTTTGGCGTTGGCAAATCCTCAATTCTTATATCTCTTTGGCTGTAATACATGGCAACTTTCATTTTCGCTCAACTCCCTTTTCTTTATGAATTTAGCACTTAAGACTTTTCAAGAAAACCATCATTTTTTGGAGTGAAAACAAGCCAATAGTGACCTAGCCCCTCTAGGTTTTCCAATGGCGAAAGCTTTATGTGGAATGTACTATTTTTCCATACGGGAATGTGCATGCATAAGGGAGTATTGCAAATTCTCGCATGTCCAATTTGTCGAACCTCAATGGTTTTTGATGGGGAAGCTACGGGTAATCGCTTGGTTAATGGATACTTAAAGTGCGCTGGGGGACATTTTTATCAAGTTAAGGAGGAGATTGGGTTAGTTAAAGATGCGAAGCTTTCGGCAAGAGAATTTGAATGGAAAGTCGATGTTGCTGATGAAAGAAAATATGATGAGATACAGAGGCAATATGCGTCATATTTAAGTGATGATTTAAAAACTGCATTAAACAATCTTACAGATAAGCTTGTTCAAAGCGTACTCGACTCATGCAGCGAAGTTGATAACATGGTTCTAGACATCGCGAGTGGAATGGGAAGACTTATTCTGCAGTTAGCAAGTAAAAGTCCAGAAAACACCATAGTTATCGGAACAGACGTGAGCGAAAAACCGTTACGTGGAGCAATGAGTAAAGCCAAAAAGGGAACGGTTTACCAAAAACTTTCGCTTATTGTGACAGATGCAAAACACTTGGCGTTTAAAAACGAAGCGCTTTCAACAATATCTTCAAACTTCGGGTTTGACAACATTCCAGAGACAATTTTAGCGCTTAACGAAATTTTTCGTGTTCTGAAACCAAACGGAAAGGCAATTTTTTCATCGCTTTGGCTTAGAGAAAACTCCGAGAGCATTAAATTAGCTGAAAAGTATGGAGTAGGCCAAATAGCAAGCGAGAATCGGCTAAAGAAATCTTTGGAAAAAATCGGGTTCAAACTTGATTGGATTGAAGAAATATACTCTGGAGTTTGGCCTCACAATCCAATGGACTTGCTGCCCGTTCAGGGCGACGAGTTTTCCCATGTTATTGTGCAGATAAGTAAACCAAAGAATGCTTAGCTTACATTTTTGGAAATAAACCTTTTATGAATTAGTGGCGTATTCGCTTTTATGAAACCAGAAAAGAAAGCTGAAAAGATTGTTGGTTACGTGCTGCTTGCTTTGGGCTTAGTTTTGATAGTGATTCCAGCAGTTCTTGCCATAATTACGTTCACAAGTCAGGCGAAGATTCCGCAATTCATTCAAGCTCCAGCAGGTGCAAGCGATTTCGTTGAGGCTATGGTTGTTTTTAGCAATGCTTGTGTTTTCTTCTTCATTTTCATTGTGATTGTTTGGGCTGGCTCAATAATTACGAGTCGCGGCGTGTCGATGATTAAGGATGTTAGGCTGAAGCTTGTCAGCAAAAGTCTGAAAGAGGCTGTTGAAACTTCTGAAAAGGTTAAAGAAGCGTAACAAAAGCCTAAATCAAGCCCTTCTCGATTTTTTCTTTGATTTTGTTTAGGAATTCTGCTGCTGGTGCGCCGTCAATTATTCTATGGTCGTAGGAGAGGCTAAGCATCATTAACGGTTTAACTTCAACCTTTCCATCAACAACTATTGGTTTTTGGGTTATTTTTCCAACTCCGAGGATGGCTGCTTCTGGTGGATTAATTATAGGTATAAAAAAGTCCACGTTATACATGCCCAAGTTTGTGACAGTAAGCGTTCCGCCGCTCACGTCTTCTTTTGAAAGTTTCCCTTCCCGCGCTTTTTCTGTCAACTCTCTTATGATTTTGTCCAACTCCACAACAGATTTTTTGTCCGCGTTGCGAATAACTGGAACCGCTAAACCGTGTTCTGTGGCTGTTGCCACGCCTATGTTTACGTCTTCAAAAACTTTTATTTTCTCGCCTTCCAGCGTGGAGTTCACGATTGGATGCTCGCGAAGGGCTTTTGCAGTTGCGCCTACAATTATGGCAGTGTAGGAAACATTGAGTCTCTCGTGCATTTCCATTGCTTTTGAAGCGTCAACCTCCATCACTAATGTGCTGTGCGGTGCTGTTCTAAAGCTTAATGCTACGCGTTCGGCTGAAGTTTTTCTGAAACCAGTTAGGGGAATTAGTTCCTTAACCTTCGGTGCAGCCCCCGAAGATTCTTCAATGAACCTTCTAACATCTTCTTCAACTATTCTGCCTTCTGGACCGCTACCCTTAACGAGGGATAAGTTTATGCCGTGTTCTCTCGCAAGCCTTTTGGCTGCTGGCGAAGCCAAAATCTCCTTTTCCGCTGGTTTTTCTGTCTGGATTTCTGTTTCTGGAAGCGGCTCTTCTGGGGCTGTTATAAAAGCGAGAACAGCGTCAACTGGAGCGTCTCTGCCCTCTTCCACGATTATTTTGCGCAGTATGCCCGAGGCTGGGGCCTCAAGGTCGTAGGTGGCTTTTTCAGAGATTATCTCAACTATTGGTTCGCCCTTTTCCACTTTTTCGCCTTCGCGCTTGTACCACTTGCCAACGGTGCCTTCCTTCATTGTTAAGCTTAACTTTGGCATAACAATCTTTGAAACCATGTTGATTTCGCCGTTTTCATGTCGCTTTGCCCTTTTATTTCATTTTCGCTTATGCAAAATCTTTTATAAATGTTCCATCGTTTGCTTTACCTACTTAATCAAAATTGGAGTTGCCCAAAAATGGTGACTATTAGAAAAGCAGATGATACCGATGTTAAGGCTTTTAGCATGAAGCTTCTTTCACTTTTAGAGGATAAGAAAAGCAAGATATACGTCGATAACGTTGTTAAGTTTGGCATTCCAGAAGATTATGTCAAAAAAGCCTTTGCAGAAGAAACGTTGCAAAAAGCAATCAAAGAGGGCAAATCAACATTTTATCTTGCATTCGAAGACAACGACTTAATAGGGTTCGCCCAAACAATACAAAGAAATGCAAACACTGCAGAACTGGATAGAATTGTAGTCTTTCCGCCGCATGAACAGAAAGGAATCGGCACCAAACTGCTGCAATGTGCACTTTCAGACTTGGAGCAAAGAGGAATCAAAAATGTGCTTGTGGTTGCAGGAAAAGAGGAAGAACATGCTAGACGATTTTACGAGAAGAACGGTTTCAAACTAATAAAAGAAGATACAATTGAAGCTCCATGGGGCAAAAGGCTAAACATCGCCACGTATCAGCTGCATCTAGGAAATAAGACGAATTAACGAATTGGTTTAAACCACTTCTTTCACAGCTTTAACTATTGCTTTTTCATCTGGAATCACGTATTGTTCCAGTGTTGGACTGAACGGTATTGGCGTGTCTGGTTCGGCAACACGTTTTATTGGCGCGTCCAAATAATCTATGGCTTCTTCAGCCACTATTGCGGCTATTTCCGCGCTTACGCCCGCAGTTTTGCAGTCTTCAGTCACAATCACAAGGCGCCCAGTTTTCTTAACAGACCCTATTATTGCTTGTTTGTCAAGCGGTGTCAAAGTTCGCGGGTCAACGATTTCGACGCTTATCCCCTCCTTTTCCAACGTTTTTGCTGCTTCAAGTGCCTTGTGCATCATGTAAAGCGTAGCCACTATCGTTGCGTCGTCGCCTTCACGTTTTATATCCGCGACTCCAAACGGAACCGTGTACTCTTCTTCTGGAACCTCGCCCTCAACTGGATAAAGTAACTTGTGTTCGCAAAACACGACTGGATTGTTGCCCCTAATTGCCGACTTCAAAAGTCCCTTCGCATCGTAAGGTGTAGAAGGCACAGCCACGTACAAGCCTGGAACATGCATGAACCATGCTTCTAGGCTCTGCGAATGATGTGAGGCAATGTTTACTCCAGCTCCGAATGGCGTTCGAATGACAAGTGGACATTTGGCTTGCCCGCCGAACATGTAACGAATCTTTGCCGCTTGATTTGCAATCTGGTCCATGGCTAGAGCCGTTAAATCACCGAACATTATTTCCGCAACTGGACGCATTCCAGTTATGGCGGCGCCCACACCAGTTCCAATAATTGCAGACTCTGAAATTGGTGTATCCCTAACCCTTTCCTCGCCAAACTCTTCTGCCAAACCTTCTGTAACTTTGAATGCGCCTCCCCAATACTTGCCAATGTCTTCGCCTAAAAGAAAAACTGTTGAGTCTCGACGCATCTCCTCTCGCAACGCTTCACGCAACGCTTCCCTATAGGTTATTTTGCGCATATTCTCACCATCAAATTAGGCGTAAACGTCCTCCAAGGCTTCTTCCGGCGTTGGATACGGACTTTCCATGGCGAATCGAACAGCCTCCTCAATTTCAGCCGCAACATCTGCCTCAATCTTCTTAATCTCTTCCGCCGTCAGAACAGCCTCTTGCAGAAGCCTCTCCTTAAAACGTTTAATCGGGTCTTTGGCAAGCCACTCCTCAACCTCTTCTTTAGGTCTATACCGTGCTGGGTCAACGCGAGAATGCCCCTTATGCCTATAAGTTTTGCACTCAATAAGCGTTGGGCCTCCGCCTCTTCTTGCCCTTTCAACAGCCTTGCGCGTAGCCTCATAGACAGCCAAAACATCGTTTCCATCGACAACCACTCCTGGAATTCCGTAGGCCGCTGCCCTATCCGCGATGTTTTCTATTAGCATGACTCGTGATTGGCGTGTTCCCATGGCGTATAGGTTGTTTTCACATACGAATATTACTGGAAGCTGCCAGATTGCCGCCATGTTTATGCCTTCGTGGAATGTTCCTTGGTTTGAGGCGCCTTCGCCGAAGAAACACGCTACAACTTGGTCTGTTTTCCTAAGTGCTATTGATAGTCCAGCGCCAACTGCTATTGGTATTCCAGCGCCCACAACGGCTGTTGCGCCAAGCATGCCAATGCTGAAATCTGCGATGTGCATCGAGCCGCCTTTGCCTTTACAGTAACCAGTTTTCTTGCCCAAAATTTCCGCCATTGTGCGCTTTAAGTCTGCGCCTTTCGCGATGCAGTGCCCATGTCCCCTATGAGTACTCGTAATGTAATCGTCTTTTCGGAGGTTGCTGCAAACGCCAACGGCAACGGCTTCTTCTCCAGCGTAAAGGTGAATCGTTCCTGGAACGAGGTTTTGCGCGTACAAGTCGAAGACTTTTTCCTCGAAAAGGCGGATTTCAACCATTTTCCTAAACATGTAAACAAGCGTGTCTTTTGTTATGTCTAATGTCAATTTGGTTTCCCTCTCTCTATAGGACATGTGGCGCTTATATTATTTTGTTGCTGAAGCGTTAGGCGCCTACTTGTTTAAGAAATAGCGAACATAAGCCTTAAAGCCTTAACAAGAGAAGGTACCTGATGGGTATTTTATGGTGAAAGCGCTTGTAGTTTACGAGTCGAAATATGGCAACACTAAACGTGTGGCAGAAGCCATCGTCGAAGGCATGAAAGAGGCTGGAGAAGTGGAGGCCTCAATTAAAGAACTTAAAGAGGTTGACCTCGAAAGGGTTGCCGACTACGATGTCATTCTTATAGGTTCTCCAAATCACTTTGGCGGCCCTACCAGAGGAATTAAAGACTTCATTGACAAGCTTGGTAAGCTGCGGTTGAAGGGGAAAATGTTCGCTGTTTTTGACACGTACATAGGAAAAGATTTTGAAAAGGCAGTTAAGAAGATGGAGAAGAGAGTAAGCGAAAAAGCTCCAGAATTGAAAAAAATAATGAGCGGCTTATCAATAATGGTTCAGGGAATTAAGGGTCCCATGGTGGAAAATGAGCTTTCAAAGTGCAATGGGTTCGGAAAGAGCATAATAGCTCAACTCGAGAAAGGCTGATAAACCATGGCGAAAAGCAAAGGAATTATCCTAATCTGCATTTTGTGGCTAATCCAGTCCATTGGAAGACTTTCATTCGCAGCCATTGGCAAACCAGAAGGTATGGGACAATTTTTGGACGTGCTAATATCATATGAAACATCTCTGGTGATGTTTACAATGTTCCTTTTTCTTGGAATTTGTGGATTCACAGCCGCTTTTGGTCTTTTGGCAAAGCGAAAATGGGGTTTTTGGACCACTATATTCGCAAGTATTGCAACAATAGCCTTTGACTTGTGGGGCTTAACGATACAGTACACCGCTGCTTTAGGTTTCGTTGTGCCAGCAATATCCATAACCTACCTATACCTTAGAAAATCGAAACTGTTGTCAACAATGAATTAAGGAATAAACGCAAATCATATACAACCATTCGCCACAAATATCAGTTAGGAGTTTAGAATGCAAAAAGCCTATTCACGATTGTTGGGCATTGTCGGTAAGCCCAACACTGGCAAATCCACATTCTTCAGCGCCGCCACTCTTGCGCCAGCCGAGATTGCCAACTACCCATTCACAACAATAAAGCCTAACCGCGGAGTCGGCTATGTTCGAACACCATGCGTTCACGAAGAATTCGGCGTAAAAGACACGCCAGTAAACTCCCTATGCTTAGACGGCGTTAGACTCATTCCAGTCGAGTTTATAGACTGTGCGGGGCTTGTGCCTGGAGCGTGGCAAGGAAGAGGCTTGGGAAACCAGTTTTTGGACGAGATTAGGAAGGCTGACGCGCTCATACACATAATAGATGCTTCTGGAGGAACAGACTGCGAGGGGAGAATCTGCAAGCCAGGCGAACATGACCCACTTGAAGATGTAAAGTTCCTTGAAAATGAAATTACAATGTGGATCGCGAACATCCTAAAACGCGATTGGCCTAAAGTTGCAAGAACGGTTGAAGCTGAAGCTAAAGACCTTTACGCTATGCTTGAGGAGAGACTCAGCGGACTTGCAATAAAACGCGTCCACATCTTCGAAGCCGTAAGAAAGTCGGGGTTAAACGCTGACAAGCCAACTTCATGGAGCGAAGCCGAATTCATAAAATTCGTTGACACTTTAAGGCAAATAGCCAAGCCAATGCTTATAGCGGCGAACAAAATTGACTTGCCAACGGCAGAGCAGAACCTTGAAAGGTTAAGGCAACTCAACTACATTGTGGTTCCATGCTGTGCAGAAGCAGAACTAGCCCTAAGAAGAGCCGCAGAGAAAAAGCTTATAGACTATAGACCTGGAGATTGCAACTTCCGCATAACAGACTCAGAAAGGCTGACTCCAAGCCAAGTTAAGGCTTTGGAAACCATAAGAGAGAAAATACTCCTAAAATACGGGTCCACTGGCGTTCAAGAGGCAATAAACATGGCTTACTTCAAACTCTTAAACATGATAACAGTTTACCCAGTGGAAGATTTGGAGCACCTCTCAGACCACAACGGCAGGGTTCTGCCAGACGCTTACCTTGTTCCATACGGGACTACTGCGCGCCAACTCGCCTACATCATACACACGGAGCTTGGCGAGAGCTTCATATACGCTGTTGAAGCAAGAGAACGCAAACGCGTCGGCGAAGACTACATCCTAAAAGACAGAGACGTAATATCAATAGTAAGCGCCAAAAAACGAGCTTAAACGCCTTTTAAGCGCCAAAACGCCTCTTACGCTTTTGAAATGTTCTAACAGCCCTTAAAAGGTCTATGAAGCGGAAATCAGGCCAATAAACATCCAAAAAACATAGTTCGCTGTAGGCTGACTGCCAAAGGAGGAAGCCGCTTAATCTTTCCTCGCCAGAAGTTCTAATTATGAGGTCTGGGTCCTGTTTTGGCATGTGCGCGGTGTAAAGGTGCTTCTCAAAGATTTGTTCGTCAACGTTTTCTGGATTAAGTTCGCCTGCCTTGACTTTCTCAGCTATTTTTTTCGCTGCGTCAACGATTTCGGCTCTTCCACCGTATGCGAAGGCTATGTTTAGGAAGTATTGGTCATAATGTTGTGTTGCATTTTCAACATCCTTTATCAAGCGCCTCAAATCTTCTGGTAGCAAATGTAGTCTGCCGATGACTTTTACGCGCACCTTGTTTTTGTGTATGCGTTCATCCGTCAAGATTTTCCTAAACTCTTCTTCTGCTATGCGCATGATTTCTTCAACTTCACTTTTTGTTCGGCGAAAGTTCTCAGTGGAAAAAGCGTAAAGCGTTATGGACTTAACCCTAAGCTTCAAACACCAGTCTAGGAGCTGCTCCACTTTTTCCGCACCTCTTGTATGTCCAAACCACGGGTTAAGTTCTTTTTCAGAAGCCCACCGCCTGTTGCCATCCAAAATTATTGCGATGTGTTCGGGTTTGTTGCCGTTTTTGACTTGATGCCAAAGCCACTTTTCATATAATTTATAAGCGCCGATAGCCGAAAGTAGGTTCTTAAACATTACTTGAACCTCGCGTTTTTGAGGGCTTCAGCGCAAGGACATTTGCCTTTACGTTTGTTCGGCAAAGCCTTTATGGTCTCGGTTAATATTTGAACCAGTTTTGGCATAACTTTTGCGGATACTTCACTAACCTCCAGTGGCGTTAAGCGCTCTTGAATGCCAGCAGCCATGTTCGAAACAAAACACAATGCGGCATAGCAAATTTCAAGCTCCCTCGCAAGAACAACCTCTGGAACACCAGTCATCCCAACAACGTCGCAGCCCAAACGCCTAAAAATTTCAATTTCAGCAGCAGTCTCAAATCTTGGTCCTTCAGTGCAAACGAGTATGGCTTCGCTCCACAAGTTTATTCCAAGCCTCTTCGCAGTTTCCATTATTACCTTGCGGGTTTCTGGACAGTACGGCTGTGAAACGTCAATATGCGTCACTGGAGCCTCGTCGTAGAAGGTTGTTGGGCGAAATTTTGTGAAATCAACAAAGTCGTGTGGAAGCACGATGTCTGAAGGTTTAAAGTTACGGTTTATTGCACCCACAGCGTTTATTGCAATAATTCGCTTTACGCCAATGCTGTGTAAAGCGTAAATGTTTGCTCTATAGTTCACTTTGTGTGGGGGCAAAGAGTGGTCTGGGCCATGCCTTGGGAGAAAAACAACCTTTTTGTCTCCCAAGTTTCCAATTGATAGCGGTGGGGCGACACCATAAGGGGTTCCAACACGCATTTGTTCAGCGTCTTTGAATAGGCTTTCAAACCCTGTTCCGCCTATAACCCCAATTTCAGCTTTCTCCAAGCTCTTCTTCACCCTCTTTAGTTTCCTTGAAAAATCCTTTAGCAGACCTATGTATGACAAAAATAATCATGCTAGAGGCTATTCCAATCAAAATTCCAACAATTATGGCGAAAATAAGCTTGCTATAACCCTCTTCTGGTCTTATCAAAACGTTTGCTGTCCCCTCCAAAATCCACCTTGACCAAGCTATAAGACCTATCAGCGCGGCGTTTCGGAGAAGGCGGACATCACGCTCCATATACCAACGTATAGCCCTACCAGAAAGCGCTACGCAGATGCCAACCACAACCAAGTCCATTGAACCCTTAATGAAGTAGGCAACTATACTAGGTAAAAAGCCAAACCACTCGGCAGGGTCTGCGGGCGGAGTGATGCTTGCCACATAGTTCGCCGCGCTTGTCCATCCCAGATAGCTGCCAATGGCTATGCACAGCCCCCCAGCAATCATGGAATAATTTGAAATTTGCACATGCATTGGTGGCGGAGTGTACTCCTTCATCCATTTATAAGCGCTTTTAGCTGCCTTGTCAACTCCAAAACCTTTGATGAGCATGTAGGCGCTTATGACGAAGACGAAGGCTATCCAATAATAGTAGAGTAGGTTGAAGATTGAGAGTACTCCCAAAATGAGGATTAGAAGACCAGGCAGACCAAGGGCTATGCGTGAATAACGCGGGTTCTCTAATATCATTTTCAGGTAGCGCGTGAAAAGGGCGGCTGTTTCCTCTATTGATTCACTGTGTTTCACAACTATGCGATTTACCGAGGAAACAGGAACCCTCGACTCCACAAGCGGCAGAACCGCTTGGTCAGAATAACCATCAGTTACGAGTATAACCTCGTTTGCTGGAAAAGCGCTTAAAACGCTGCTTAACTCGCTGACGATTTTTCTGTCGGCGCTAACGTCACCAAGTTCAGAGCCTGAAATTGTGGCTATTTCAAAAACTTCGTTTTGATTTTCCTCTCTAAGTTTGTCGTATATGCGTATGGCTTCAAACATGGCGTTTGCATCGGGCTCTTCTGGGTCTTTAAGCGCAAGCGCCACAGCAGCGTTTAGGTTTACGTCTCTGCCAACAACTGGTGTTTTTATTCCAGCCTTCGCGCCTAAATCGCCGTCTCTATCTACACACAAAATTAGGGTGCGCTTTTGCTCTTTTCCAGCTTCTCTTTCCCCTTCAGCTATCACTTGCGTGTTCCTCAATTTACTTTATAGCTGCCACACTTTAATTTTGCGTTACAAATCCTCGCCTTCGAGAAGTTGGAATTCCTCCCATGTTAGCTTTTCTCCACGTTTCAGCTTCTCCCTAACTTGCTGCTTAAGTTTCTCGCGGAGAGCCTCCTCGCTTTCTCTAGCTTTGTCAATTTTTTCCTTTAACAACTCTCCCTTTAATGCTCTTATTTGGTTTAGAAACCCTTGAATCTCATCGCTAATTGGCGCAATCTTCTCTTTCACGGCTATAAATTGCCTGTGAAATCCATCCGCTTCCGCTTTCACCTTGTTTAGTTCCTCTATCTTTTTAAGCATCTTTTCATGCAGTTCTTGGCTTTTATTGGCTTTTTCAGTCAACTTTTCATGGTAACTCTTTCCTTCGGTTTCAAGAGCCTTAATTTCCACGCGCAATTCAAGAAGCTTCTGGCTTGTTTGTTCAAATTTATTAAGCAGTGCACGTTGTGCTTCTAGGTTTTTTACCTTTTCAACAAGCATCTTTTCTTCTTGAAGATTTAGAGGATTTGTTTGAATTTTCCATTCAATAGCGTCTATTTCTTTCTGAACTGCGCTGATGCTCTTGCGAGGCTTTTTCTTGTCTAGCTCTTTTAGCTCTTCGTTTAGGCGTTTTGCTTCTTCTATTTTTCCGCGAATTTTCTCCAGAATTTCGTTTCTTTTCTGCTTTAGTTGCTTGACATCCTCGTTTAGCTTGTTCCGTTCATTTTTTAGCTCTAAAATTTCTGCACGTAAACGCTTAATCTGCTCGTTTAACTCGTCTCTTTTTTTAGCCCAAGCATCAGCTTCAACCTTAAGTTGCTCTCTTTGCTCTTTCAAAGTGGATAGTTTTTGGTTTAACTCTGAAATTCGCTGGGTTTTCTGTTGCTCCGACAACCTTTTTCCTCTTTCGCCTTCTCCATTCTATAATCTGTTTGATTAGCTTTACTCCATCATCGGACGTGAAAAGCGGCGCATTCCACTCTGTTTTTAGTTTCCACCTTTCGGCAACGTTACTTTGGATTTGCTTAGCGTAAGGTTCCTTATAAATGAGGATTCCCCTTCTCTGCCATGCTGGTGTTTCAGCCAAATTTACGCCGTTTTTAAACGCTATTTCGTGAAGCTCCTCTGTTTTTAGACCCTTAAGCTTTTTTGAGGCTTCTGATGGTTTATATCCCTTTTTGCGTAGAAGCCAGTAAGCATAAGCATTATTGTGGTTTCTCCATAGGTCACTTTGTCTCCAAGCCAAATATTCAACTATCCTATCCTCGCTTGGAACTATTATTATGCGAGAATCAAAAGCCACAACTGGTTCTTTCCTAAACAATTTTGTTATGCAAAGTGCAAATGCTACCGAGACTAAGCTGGGGATTACGGAGTCAACTTTCTCAACGCGTCTATTGAACGGAGACTCGCATAAGAAAAGTATGTTTAGCTCGTCGCTTGCAACATAAACCAATGCTGGGTCAAATCCGGCTTTAAAAATTGTTTCTGCAGAGCAAACCAAACACTTTGCAAAGTTTCTGTCGAATGGCTTTTCTGCACTTATGCTTTCTGAAAGCTTTTGAAATTTCCATCCATCAAGCCTCAAAAAGAAAGGCGTTTCAGGCGGTATGCAAATATTCGCGAACACTTCACTTTTAGGCATGATGGCATACTCATTCAAGGATAATTCTCGCATCAACCGTCTTTGCGCCCTTCTCATAAACCATTATCGGGTTTAAGTCAAGCTCTTTAATCTCTTGATGCTCCATGACAAGCCTTGAAGTGTTAACGAGGATTTTCACGATTGCGTCGATGTCAGCTGGAGGCAAACCGCGGTAACCCTTCAACAATGGATAAGCCTTAATCTCGCCAATCATCTCGTGAGCCTCGTCTTCACTTATTGGCGCAATTCTGAAGGCAACATCCCGCAAAACCTCAACGAAAATTCCGCCAAGACCAAACATCAAGGCTGGACCAAACTGTGGGTCTTTAATAGCGCCAACTATAACTTCAGTGGATGGCGGAGCCATCTCTTGAACAAGTACGCCAACAATTTTCGCGTCTGCCTTATGCTTTTTCACGTTGCGAATAATCTGCTGATAGGCGCTTCGCACCTCATCCGCAGTTTTTAAGCCGACAACAACACCGCCAACGTCAGACTTATGGATAATGTCTGGCGAGACAATCTTCAAAACAACGGGAAAACCAATATCCTCAGCAAATTTAACAGCTTCCGTCTCATTTTTTGCGACGTAAAACCTAGTAACTGGAATGTCATATTTCACACAAACGGATTTAGCTTCGGGTTCAAGTAGAAATTTTCTTCCCTCTCTACGTGCTTGTTCAAACGTCTTTTTTATTTCGGTCAAGTTCTGCACTCCTTAGAAAGTTTAAATGTTGATTTCGTTATACTTCAATAAATAAATTGCCTTAGTTTTTTACATTATCCCCATGTCTTGTATATCCATCGATAGGTTCCGTTATCTTTCAAACTCCAGGCGTCACATCCTACTTGTCCGAAAATCCACTCATTTCTTGTTTCGTCCCAATAATACCAGAACCAATACTTTTCTCCATCTGGGAAAACGCCGTTTATCGAGTTCACAAGAACGTGTCCAGGCTCCATCCTAAGATAATAACTATATTCAACATTTGTGAGGTTTTTTGTAAGGTCAAAAAGGGTCATGCCGGGATATGCGGAAACATTATACCATGTTATGGTTCCGTTTCCATAGTCGATGCACAAGTTAACGTTTATTACACTTACTTTTATCAGAGCATTCTCCAACTCCGTTGCTGATAAATCTGACAATAATTTGTAGAATTCGCTTAGCAGCGTCTCAAATTCTGTTCTCGTTACCGTTTCTTGGGTGCAGAGTGCTTGCGCGTAACTTGATAAGTAAGTGTACGTTTCATTCAATTTTGGGAAAGTCTCCAATATATGTGTGTAATTGCCGCTGAGACTAGAGAGCAGATGGCAATATTCACCCATAAATATGGAGCAGTTTTCCGGATAAAGCATGTAATATTCGCCAAATAATGCATTATAATCTCTTAACAGTTTGTCCTGTTTTTCCATGGACGTTGCATAGTTTTCTGCTAGTTCGCTCAGAAGATTCTGCGTTTCAGCAAGTTGACTTTGATAGCGCGTTTGTTCTAAAAAGTAATATGCAGTAGCACAAGTTGCAATTAACGCCCACACCAAAATCGCCATCGCTATAAAGGTTAAGGTTCTTTTTTCAACCAAGTTTTTTCACCACCATAACATTGTTTACGGCTTTAATTAGCGGAAGAAAGGCAACCCCAAAAACTGCTATGTTCGAAGCAACATGAATTAGGGATAAGGGCGTTCCATAAGCCAAGGCAGTTAATACCGCCAAATCAAGTGGTGTACCAACAAGCGCAGATTGAAATGCGACGCCAAGATTTGTTATAAGGTCATATAGCGTTGTTAAAAATGCTCCTAAAACCGCGGCTTCAAAACAAAAACTTATCGAAGTGTAACCTTTTGAAAACTTTTGGTATACGCCTCCAGCTAAGCCAATTAAGGCCATGCCAATCATTTGAAAGGGCATGTTTAAGCCTGCAAAACCCCATGGAGAGAAAAATCCATTAACGAACATGACGAAACCGCCGAACAGTATCCCAGTAAAAGAACCGTAGATAAAGCCAACGATAAATGCAAAAAGGGATGTGAACTCGACGTTTGGCGGTCTAGGCGATAACTGAATAGCTAAACAGATTGCTGTTAAAATGCTGAAAAAGACGATTTTGGATGTTGCGTTTCTTTCCATATGAGTTGGATGGATTATCCAGCCATATAAATTTTTCCCAAAACTCTTCTATGAAATTGCCATCAACGCGAATGTTTTTGCGTCGTTCGCCATGTTTTCTATTTTTGCGTATTCGTTTGGTTGGTGTGCTGTTTCATCTATTGTGCACCAGACAACTGCTGGTACGCTTATTTTTCTGAAGAAGGCGGCGCATGTTCCTCCGCCTATCCCTCCAACCTTGGGCGTTATATCTCTGGATTTCTTTAATGCTGCTTTCAGCATTTTTACGACTTTAGAGTTTGGGTCTGTGGGTTTCGGCGCAGCGCTTTTGCTTATGACTTCAATGCTTATTTTTGCTCCAGTTTTCTTTTGGAACTCTTCAGCCAATGTGCGGATGTTCTCTAGGATTTCTTCTAAATCATAGTTTGGAAGTATTCGACAGTCAAAATATGTTATGTCTTCGCCTGGAACTATGTTGACCGCGTCAACGTTCCTTTCCTTCTTTGTAGGTTCAAAAGTGCTTTCTGGCGGATCGAAGTAGGCGTCTTTAAGCGAATATTTTTCGTGGAGCATTTTGTCGAGGGCTATGGCGTATTCCATTCCCACGCGGTGCGCGTTTAAGCCCTTGTGTGGTCTGCTTGCGTGCACTTGTTGCCCAGTTGTGCGTATCCTAAGCCACAAGGCGCTTTTTTCGGCTATTTCGATGAAACTTCCATCTTCGCTCCCGCCGTCTGGAACAACGATTAAGTCATCTTTTTTGAATAGTCCTTGCTCTATAAGGTGTTGTATGCCATATTTGCTTCCTTGCTCCTCGTCGGCGACGAAAGCCAACGCAACTGTTCTTTTTGGCTTTATGCCCAAGTTTTTCAAGGCTTTAACTGCAAATATTGAAGCAACCATTGATTGCCCGTTGTCTTCGCTTCCTCGTCCATATACTTTGCCGTATTTGGCAAGTGGTTCAAAAGGCTTTGTAATAGTCCAAAGTGACTCTTCTCCTGGCGGGACAATGTCCATGTGCGTTATTATCCAGAGTTTTTCTGCAACGTTTTCTCCATAACAGTATGCCACTATGTTTGGTCTCTTTTTGGATGGGACTCTCTCGTCAATGGCGTCGTAACGCTCTATTTTGTCAAAGCCTACTTCTTCAAGAATTTTAAGCAGTTTTTCAGCTTTTCGTGTTTCGCCTTCTCCGCCATTTTCTGGAGCGATTGCGGGAACTCTAACAAGCTCCATCAGTGTTTGAACCATTTCGTTTTTGACTTTATCAATTTCGTGGAATAGCGTTTGCATAACCACCACTTTACGCTTTATCGCCTTTATAGAGAATAAAGCCTACAAGTTTTAACATTTTCCAAAAATAAATTGAAAGTGGCTCATGCTTGTTGTTGTAGCGCCCTAAGCCTCTTCACAATGTTGGGGTGCGTCGAGAAGATTTCAACTATCCTATCGAGGGTAGTAACCTTCTGGGACAAGATTTCTTGTACAAGCTTTTGGTCGCCTCCACTAGTTACAGCAGCCATTTCCATTGCGTCGTTTTCTGCGCGGTCTGGGTCTGTGATGAACAGGGCTTTGAACGCGTTTAGGTGCTGCGCGTCTTTGCGCATTCTACGCATGTTTCTTGTTTCGTGAACTATTTTTGCTAAACCTTCTGAGAGTTTCCGTGCTCCATCGTCGACTATTCGGACGCTGTGGCTGTCAGCGTAATATTCGCGGAGGCGGCTCAAGTAGAGTATGAACATGTTGAGTATCCACGAGAAAGCCATGAAGACGAAACCTAAAGCTGCCCCGCCGCTGCCTTGTTCTCTTTGACTTCTGTACATGGATGAGAGTATAAGCGAATAGCCAATGTAGTAGAGTAATGCGGGCAAAAGCGAAACGAACATCATTAGTTGCACGTCTCTGTGTTTCAAGTGTCCCAACTCATGTCCGATAACAGCCTCAATCTCTTCTGTTTCAAGTGTTTTTAACAAACCGCTTGTGACTGCAACGCGGTTTCCAGCTATTGGTGAACCGTAAGCGAAAGCGTTTGGAATTGGAATCTGCGCAAGCATGAGTCTGGGCTTTTTGATTCCGCTTTTTTCGCTTAACTTTGTAACTATCTCATGTAGTTTTGGGTTTTCGTTTTCTGGCAATTCCCGTGTGCGGTAAAGTGCATCAACAATGTATGGGGATATCAGCCACTGGAGAATGTTGAAGGCGACGACTAAAACGCCTAAAGTTATGAGGCTGAATGAGCCGACGAGGCTAAGGATTACTGTGAAGATTAGGGTAGATAAGCCTATTATTATGGCTAGGGTTCCAACCATTGAGGCGCGGAGTTTCCAAACATTCATTTTACATCCTCATGTGCTCACTGAACAGCACTAACTTATATTTCTTACGCTTCAAAATTCCTTGAATATTGGCATTAAAAGTTAATTTTAAATCACCTTGTAAACATTTACTTCGCCATGGAAACCATCGTCGATGATATAGGAAGTTTTCCGCTTCCGTTCGCAATAAGCCGTGAAAAGTTTGAGAGGGCATATGTGCTTGCAAGAAAAGCCATCACCGAAGGAAAAGACGTAAAAGGGAACGAGTTTCTGCTGGAGAATTTCTATAACGTGGTAGTTGACTCTTTTAGAAAGAAGTGCCAGTCGGGCTTGGATGTTGTTAATTATCCGCAACATTATGACATACATAATCAGTTTGCTGAGCCTATTCTCGAAGCGATGGAGAAGGGCACATACGAAGTTGACGCAAAAACTGCAGTAATACCAGAAATTCATGTGATAAACGAGGAGGCTAGGACGCTTTCTGAAGAGTTTGAGAGGAGGATACCCTTGCGTGTGTGCATAACTGGTCCTATGGAGCTATACTTGAGAATTGTTGGGAACACAGCCTACAGAGATATTCTTCTAATGTTTGCTGAAACTGTTAGGCAATTTGCAAAAAACGCCGTGTTAGACGCAAAGTATGTGAAGACAGAGGTTGTCTCAATTGATGAGCCGAGTTTTGGTTTTCAGGAAATTTCCGCAGATAAAGACGTGATTTTGGAGGTTATGGAAAAAACGTTTGATTTCACCGGTGCTGTGAAGCAGATTCACTTGCATTCGCCTTCAAGGATTGTGGACATGCTTGAAGTGAAAAATTTGGATGTAGTTTCGCTTGAGTATGCCGCCTCGCCGAGAAACATTGAGGCTGTTTCAAAGAGGCTTTTGGAAAACGCAGACAAGCAAATAAGGATTGGCGTATCAAGGACAGACATAAACAACATCATAGCTGAACTATACGAGAAAGGCGTAACAAATCCAACCGCCGAACAACTTGCGGAAGGCGAAGAAGACATAAGGAGGAGGTTTCTGAAGGCGAAGGAAAGGTTTGGAGATGCCATGACGTTTACTGGTCCAGACTGTGGATTGGGTGGGTGGCCAACACAAGAAGCTGCACAGTTGCTCTTGAAAAGGACGGTGGACGCCGTAAAATCTACGCGTCTTGCTGGTTCTTAATTTCTATTTTTGTGTTTTTTGTCTTTTTCTTTTAGCACTTCAAATAATGCATGGAATATTGTGTAGCGTTCTGCGGGAAAATTTTTGGTTTTGCTACCTTTTTCGGATTTGTTTCGTTTTTTCAAAGCCTTCTCCCAAAACATGCATTTTGACTGGCTATATCAACCATATTTCGAAAGCGAAAATATGCCTAAAACAAGCTACATTACCCCTCTCCTAGATTTTCTAACATTTTTTGGCTGAAAGAAAAGCCAATACCGACCTACCCCCTATAGATTTTAGCCTAAAACGGAAAATAAGCTGTGGCAAGCACCTCTCATGCACAAAATTTAACGGCGAAATAATGGCGGGCCCGCCGGGAACTGTCCCTTGAAAGCCTTTGTCTTTCAAGTTTGAACCCGGGACCCCCGGGTTAAAAGCCCGGTGCTCTATCCTTACTGAGCTACGGGCCCTTGTGTTATGTTCTTGAATATGCATTTTGGAAGGGTTGTTAATAAGTTTAGCCTTTGTTGTGTTGTTAGATGTTTGTGGCTGCTAGTGTTGTTATGGCTCTGAAGGTTTTGAAGGCTTCTATTAGGTCGTTTGATGTGTAGGTTACTGTTCGGCTTGTCGTTTGTTTTACTCCTGGGATTAGTAGCGCCATTTCGGTCATTCCAGCGTTTACAAAGTCTATTTCGAATATTATTGGAGGCTTTATTTTGAAGGGTTTGAACGTGCCTAAATTTTTTAGGCTTTTGCAAGCTGCTTCCTTAATGAGTTTTCGCGCTTTTGTCGGCGATAAACATTGGGCTGCAAAACGTCCATAGGCCTTTTTCACGGCTACTGTTTTGACCTTTCCAAGGGTTTCAATTGCCTCCTTTGTCACTGTTTCGTCTCCTGTCACGAGGACTACTGGAACGTTGTAGTAGCCCGCTACAGCGGCGTTTATGCCAGTTTCTCCCATGATTTTGTTGTTGATTTTGACGTTGTAGACAACTCTTCCGTGGTATGTGTGTCCCATTATTGTTGGGAAGCCGCTTGCCATCGCGTGGTAGCCTACAAAGAATGCGGCGTTGAAGGTTTCGTCTATGCCCTGCATCATTGATAACGGCTTAGGTGAGCCAGTTACAAGCTCTGCGGCTTCGTGAAGTTCTTCGGGTATTATGTTTCGCATTGTGCCATGAGAATCGTTTACAACTATTGTTTTTGCTCCTGCTTCTAGGGCGCCTTCGACTGCGGCGTTAACCTCTTGCGTCATAAGCCTCCTCGCTCTTTCATGCTCTTTTCCGTCTCGCATGACGTGTTCTTCGTGGACTACGCCAGCAACGCCTTCCATGTCTGCGGATATGAAAATTTTCATATGCTTTTCCTCAGTTTATTGCCTTTCATTTTAGAATGTTAACGGTTTTAAGCTTAATCGTTGTCTAATCGTGTTTGGTGGTGTTGCGTGGCTGGCGAAATTGTTTTCGTTGGACTTGGCTTAAATGACGAGTTGGGCATGAGCCTCCGCGGTTTAGAAGAGGTTAAGAAGGCGAATGAGGCTTTCATAGAACTCTACACGAGTTTAATGCCGAACTTTTCCATTAAACGGCTTGAAGAAATTTCTGGAAAAAATGTGCAAGTTGTTTCAAGAAAGGAGCTTGAAGATGAGGATGGAGAAAAAATTTTGAGCGCTGCAAAAAGTGGCAAAGTTGTTCTTCTGGTTCCTGGAGACCCGCTTATAGCTACAACTCATGTGGCGTTAAGGGTTCGCGCTGAAAAGCTTGGGATAAAGACGCGCATCGTACATGGCGCATCAATAGTTTCCGCGGTCATTGGCTTGTCTGGTTTGCACAATTACAAGTTTGGAAAGAGCGTTACGATACCCTTCCCGAATAAGACGCTTTCTGAGACTCCATATGAGGTTATAGCTCAAAACAAGAGTTTGGGGTTGCATACACTTTGTTTGCTTGATATAGACGTTGAGAAAAAACGTTATCTAAGCATAAGCGAAGCGTTGAATTTGCTCCTAAAAATTGAAGAGAAAAAGAGACAGAGAATAATCACTGATGAGACACCTGTTGTTGGTGTTGCAAGGGCTGGAAGCGATGGTGCTGTTGTTAAAGCGGGCTTCCTAAGCGAAATAATAAAATATGATTTTGGACAACCACCGCATAGCCTTGTCTTTCCAGGAAGGCTTCATTTTATGGAGGCTGAAGCTCTCATAGTTTTGGCTAACGCTCCCGAAGAGGTGAGGAGGCTGGTTGAATGAGTCTTGAGGGGCTTGTTTCCAAGTATATTGCTTCTGCTGAGCGTGTTTTCTGTGAAATGGAAGTTGTTGGAGACACTTTGAGCCTTAATGTAGACAGCGTTAGGAAGGTTTTGGATTTTGCCAGAGCCTATTTGGAAGACGCAAAGTATTATAGGGATAAAAAGAAATTTGAGGTAAGCCTAGCTTCTGTCGCCTACTGCGAGGGCTTACTTGATGCGTTAAAACTGTTAGGAGCCGTGAAGTTTGAATGGTCGACAAGGGAGATGGAAAGAAGCGGAAAATAGTTTTGGCTTCTGGAGTATTCGATTTGCTTCATCTCGGTCATGTGAAGTTTCTTGAAGAGGCGAAGAAGGCTGGAGGCAAAAACGCTGAACTCATAGTTATCGTAGCAAGAGACGCCACAGCGGAAAAGCGTAAAGGCAAAAAGCCAGTAATGCCAGAAAGCCAACGCCGCGCGCTTGTTGAATCCTTAAAGGTTGTTGACGAAGCCATCCTTGGATATGAAGAGTTTGACATTGGCAAGGTCATTGACAAAATCAAGCCAGACGTCATCGCCCTTGGGTATGACCAAGACGGCATGGAAAAAACTGTAAGGCGATATGTGGAGGAGCATGAGCTCAAAATAAAGATTGTTAGAATTGGAAAGTTTAGAGAAGACGAATTGGACAGTTCGTCAAAGATTAAACAGAAAATTATAGAAGATTTTAGGAGATGAGCGCTTTTCACGTCAGAAAGGGATTTGCATTAACAATAACGCTGATAGCCCTAAACGTGGTTGTCTATGTCTACACGGCGGTTCTAAGCGGAAATTTCGCAGAAATCAGTTATCAAATTCTCAAACAGTATGGACAGTTTAACCAGTATGTACTGAATGGCGCTATTGGCAGCTTTTCACAGCAATGTTCGTTCACGTGGATATTGTCCACTTGTTGGGCAACATGCTTTTCCTATTAATATTTGGGCTTAGGGCTGAAGAACTGTTCAAGCCAGTTGAGTATATTCTAATCTATCTTCTAAGCGGGCTGGCTGGAAACCTATTGACGTTGTTGTTTGGTCCAAGCATGGTTTCCGCTGGGGCTTCTGGCGCTATTTTTGGAATTTTTGGCGCGTGCATAATTTATTTGAGGCGTGCTTTTGGGCAGTCTATTATCGGCGCTTTGTTTTACGCTTTCTTTTTATTGATGATTAGTGCTGGTCAGGGCGTAAACAATTTGGCGCATTTTGGCGGTGTGGTTGTTGGTCTTATGCTTGGCTATGCGATTGCTGGTGGACGCAAACAAAAAACGGTGTATAAGTACAGCTACTCTTTCGTGATGCGCTTGCTGTTATGGAAGTGTTAAAACTTCAACCTTAACTTTGTGTCCATCCTTAAGGTTTAGGTGTTTTCTCAAAAATATCGGGGATATAACCTCTATAACAGAAGAGTCATAGTGGCTGCGCAAGGCGGAAACCAAGGCGCCCTTTACCTTGTTCTCTATTATAACTGGATAACACTTAACTGGTCCATAAGTGCGATTTTCATCCTTGAAACCTTCAATTTCAATTGCTGGATAAGCCTCAAGTTCGGCACGCGCCTTAATGTCGTAGTCTGTTGTAAGTTTTAGGTTGAGTGTTCCAGGGTATGGGTCGAAGCCGAGCTTTTCGATGAATTGTTTTCTGTATTGGTCTATTGATGTGTAGTATGCGCCTTCGCCTAGTCCAGTGAAGAGTACGCCTTCAAGGGTTATCGACGGTGGATAGGCAGCCTCCATCAAGAAGCGTAGGTTTGAGTATAGTTTCTTCAGTTCTTTTATGCCTTTTTCCGTCATTTTTATGAGGCAGCCTTCTGGCGTTATTGTTCTTTTTATTAGTCCCTTGCGCTCCAAATTTATTAGGTATCTTGAAGCGGTCTGCTGGGATGTGCCAAGCTTTTCAGCCAGGTATTCGGTTGAAATTTTTGCTGTTCTCCGATGTGCTCCCATCTCGGCTAGCTTCAAAAGTGTGCAGGTGTCTCGCCACTCTTGCATGTTCATTTTAAAGCCTTCGCGCACTCTAGAATAAGGCTACTGTAAATATTTAAGGAACACGAAAACGCGTGGTTACGCAAATTCATGCTTCAATGCAAGTGGCATTGGCGTACGCGAATATGCCGCGCAAGTCAGTGACTTGTACTGAAACGTGAACAGTTTCTGATGGGATTATAGCCGTAAATGATATGGTGTATGTACCGTTTCCAAAATCTAAAACTGACGGGTTTGCTGGAATCCAATCCTCATCTAACTCGTAGAATATGCTAATGCTTTTGGCTTGGGCTGGCTTTCCCTCATTGTAGATGCGGCACGTCAACGTAACATTCTTTTCATCACTGTTGCCAATGTAAAAACCTTCAACGAGAACAGTTGTCGTTATGTTTAATGCGTAATCCATTTCCAGATTTTCTACACCTTGGACACTTAACTCAAATTTTGTATGAGCGCTTGAAACTCCGAAGCCTTCAGCACCCCAGAGAAGCCAAACGCCAGACTCGTAATTTGAATCGTTGTGTAAGCCGAAGGCGAGTTGAAAGATGGCTTGCTGTTTAAGGCTTCTTAACGTTTCTGCAAGTTCCTCAAGGTTTGCCGACAAAACTGTTCTTGAGCCTCCGTTTGAGATGTTTGCAAGCGAACTTATCAAGGCATTTCTTGTACACTGTTTTATGACTGGAATGAAATTTGCTGTTTGAAGCGAACTTTGGCTGTTTTGTTCGACGTCAAGTTCATAAACGTAGATTGACGCTGACGCGATTAGTATGGCGATTGCCAAGGCTGCAACAATAAGCAACTGTCCAGAACGGTTACCTCTAAACATGCGTTTAAAGGTTTTCATGCCATCACCGCCAGATGCAAGTGCAAAATGTAACAGCGGAAGGTGGCATTTTGGCTTACGCAGATGTACTCGACGAACGTTGTTTTTTGGCTGTTTAGTCCACTGTTGGCAATGTTTTCAGTGTTAATTTGCTGCATTGCACTGTCGTATATTGTTAGGTTGAATGCAACCCCGCTTGGTAATAAAAGGCTTAGGGCTTCCCGAATTGAAGACCACTCCGCATTGTCGATACACTTGCCCAGAAAGCCATCAGAATCCAAATGCATAAGCGCATTCAACCCAATCGAAGCCAAGTCCTCTTTTCTTGCCACGTTTTTGTTTGATGGAAGATTTCCAGAAACAGCAAAAGCAGAAAACACTATAATTACGGCTAGAACCGCCTCAATCATCCTCACTTGTCCAGCGTTCGCCTTTCTCAACTCTTTGGACCTCCAAGCCACACCGTGCAACTGTAAAGCGCAGAGTTTATTGTAACAATGTAGGTGTATGCGAAAACATCAGAAAGCGTATCGCGATTTTGGAAGTCTGCGCCAAACTGAAGTGGCAACTGTGGGTATGCTGTCCACTCAATGAAGAATGTCGTTGTGTTCAATCCTGAAACAACAAGGATTGTTGGGCTTGCGCTTACAAACTGTGGGATAGCATACGTGACAGAATTATTTCCATTCAAAGTAGGTGTCAAAACTGCATAGTAATCAGGCGTAAAAGCATAGGCTTCTAAAAAGCTAATTTCTTGGTTGAGAAACACCACTGATAGGCTGCGGTTTATTGGGTTAAGCCTCAAAAAAGCGTTTTTGTACTGTGGTTCTGGCGAATTGTGTGCAAACGGATACGCCTCAAAGGAGACGATTTTGGCGTTTGACTTTGCTCTTGCAAATGCCACAAGCAAGACTGGTCCCTCAATGCTGCTTGAAATTGTGATGTTTAGCTGGATTTCGCCGTTTTCAGCAGTTTTAAAACCAGCAGCCACATGTTCCTTCGCGATTATGTAGTAGTTTAGTTCTGCCGCGATGGGCGCACCGTTTTTTTCTGTTATTATCCTAAACTGGTATGTCGTTTCATCTGCTGATGGATAAGTAGCCGTTAGATTTACGGCGATGTCAAATATTGGCTTGATTTCAAGTTTAAACGAGACGTCTGGCATTCCAAGGGCTGAAAAAGCTTGGGCATAACTTAGCGCATACGCGTTTTCGCTGTTAAGCCTTGAAACTTTGTCCACGTCCAAATCAAAAACTGTGCCTAAATTATCACTTGCTAATCCAAAATTTTCTGGAATTGTCTCGGCGTTTTCACCCCAGTTCGCGGGAATTCCAGAGTTTAGTAGGATATATTTTGAAATTTCCCTATACTTTTCTGTTACACTTGCCATGCCATTGCCATCAACGTATGGGTAGAGAAGTTTTGAAGTGTTAGCCATAGCAGTTAACACTAGAAGAACCATAAGCGAACATGCAATAAACGTGTCAATGGACGCTGTTGGCATCAAACACCACCATTAAGCGAAGGGCTAACCAGCAGCTGCCGCCGCAATTCCGAACAGTCCGCCTAGGAGGTTCTGCGAGAGCAAAAGCGAAACGTAGGCTGTCAAAACTAGCATCGCAGAATATTTAAAACCAGCAGCGCATGTGCCCTCGTTAACTTTGCCGACGAAAAACCCTGAAAGCCAACATTGAAGTATTATGCCTACTGAGAAGATGTTCATCTGGTTTTGCATTGCTTCAAACGGCATGGCTGTTGAGCCTGGAAGGGATATCTGCGTTAGTGCATAAACCGTTAATGCAACCATTGTTGTTGTTAGTGCTATTAGAATGCTCCAGATGAAGGCTAAGAAAACGTATGGTCTAAGCATTGATTTCTTGTTAACCTCAACATCCTTTTGCTTTTCGCTGTAGTCTGTCAGTATTTCTAGTGCTGCAGCGGAGCCGCCGCCAATCTTTATTGTTTCAACTAGAATTAGGAAGTTTACTAGTACAGGCCAGTTTTGGATTTTCTTCTTAATATTTGTGAACACTTTTTTTAGTGAGACGCCCCACTCCATCTGGCTTCTTATTAGCGTTAGTACTTCTGAAAATTTGCCGTAGCCCTTGCGTCTTGCAGCGTGTATTATGCTCTTTTCTGGCGAAAGCCCAATTTTTCTCGATTCTGTTACGTCTCTGAGGAAGTTTGGCATGGCGTTTTCAGCGTCTGAATTCATTTTTGCTATTCGCATGTAAACAATCGCTGGCGGAATCGAAACAGCCAATAGGCAAGCTGTTACAACGGTGGGAAACGTCTGTGGGCTTTCTAGGAATTGGAGTTGTGGGAGAAAGTGTACTGCGGCTATTAGGCTTGAGGCGACTATAACTGGAATTATTGTGGCATAGTATGGCTGTTTGATTTCCATTAGGTTGCTTTTCCTTTCAGTGTGGGCTAAAGCCATAAAAATGATGGAAATTATTGGCGTGACGAAGAATATTAGTATGCAAACGATTTCCGTAGAGACTCCAGGTGTTCCGCTAGCCTTCATTGGCTCGAAGACTGATGTTGTTGCGAATATTATGAAGAGTATGTATGAGCACAATGTTACGATTAGCATTACAGCGTATGCTTCGACAAGCGTGCCCAAACGTTCAATTGAGCGGATTGCCGCTGCGCTTTGAACTTCAAATATTGAGCGCATTTTGCTCTTGAGATAGTTTACGACGTTTCCTCCACTTCTAACTGACGAAACATAGCCCAAGAGGAATTCCCGATAGTTCTTCGACTTGGTTTTTTCTGCTCTTCTATGCATGACTGTTAGCGGGTCGTAGCCTAAAACTTCCACTTGTCTAACGATTTCTTTTGCTTCTTTGCGGAAAGTTGGCAGCAAGTCTATTTCGCGGAGCTTCTTCCAGCTTTCATAGATTGTTACGCCGCTTGCAGCCAAAAGTGTGAAAAGCAACGCGGCGAATGGGAGTTCACGGTTTATTTCGCTTGTGTCTTCTCCGCCTAATAAGTTGAAGACCCATCCGAGGATTTTCGGCTTTTTTACTGGCAGTTGCAACGTTATTCACCTACCTTTTCCAGAAACTCTTTTTGGAAAAGCTGTGGGTTGTTGTAGTATTTGCTTAGGACTTTGTTGACGCTTCTGTAGTCGCGAATGTTATGTTCAACCATGTGCATCAAAACGCGCTTGCGGTATTCAAGTTCGTCTATGAGCTTTTCTATTGGGATGTCTAGGCTGTCCGCCATCTTCTTCAGTAAATAGCTTTCAGCTAGCCTTTCCTGGAATGTGTCTGTGGATGGGTTCCAGCTGAAAACTTCTTGGAAGTTGTTTGCATCTTTTATTTCTGATATGCTTATGAATTTTCTGCTTGATAGGCGCTTTCCAGATTCTAGGAAAACTGGCGTTCTAACGTGTTTTACGGTGATTACGCAGTTCATCAGCGGAATTATTGACTGCGGAATATTCATCGGCGGTTGTGTAAGCCTCTTTATGGCGGTGTCCACGTCTTCAGCGTGTAAAGTGCATAGTCCACCGTGTCCAGTTGCTAGAGCTTGAAAGAGCACGTAGGCTTCTTCTCCTCTTACTTCGCCTACAATTATTAGGTCTGGGCGATGCCTAACAGCAGACTTGATCAAGTCGTAAAGCGTTATCTCGCCTTCGCTTTCAACGCCGAACCCTGAACGGGCAATTGTTGATGTCCAGTTTTCGTGTGGGAGATTTATTTCAGCAACTTCCTCGACTGAAATTATTTTGTGGCTTGGCTTTATGAGGCACGCGATTGCGTTTAGGGCTGTTGTTTTTCCAGCGCCAGTAGCCCCAATAATCATCAGCGACATCTTGTTTTCCATTAAAAGCCAAAGGTAGGCGGCTATGCTCTCGTCTATTGTTTCGTTCTCTATCAAGTCGATTATTGTGAACGGGTCTTTGCGGAACTTCCTTATCGTGAACGAAGTGCCAGAAGGCGTTGTCTCCTTTCCGAATGAAACCGCCAATCTATGTTTTTCTGGTAACGTCACATCAACTATTGGGAAGGCTATGCTAACGTGTTTTCCAGCCTTGTGGACTATGCGCATTATGAAGTCGTCCAGTTCCTGCTCATCTCTGAAAACGATGTTTGTTTTTATGTTCTCGTATTTTCTATGCCACAAGAAAATTGGCTTGTTTACGCCTCCGCATCCAATATCCTCAACGTAGTCATCGTACATCAGCGGGTCTATTTTTCCGTAGCCAACTATGTCCCTTTCAAGGTAGTAGAGGATTTTGCGCATTCCAACTGGCGAGACGCCAACAAACGCTTTTTGATGTCTAGCCAGTATCTGGGGCATTTGTCTTCTGAACGATTCCGCCAGCGATTCTTCGCCTTCGGGGGCTTGCAGCTCATATTCTAGTATGTTTCTAAGCCTAAAATAACTTTCACGTTCAGCCTTTGTCAGCGGTAATTCGTCGAGGATGTAGAGGTACTCGAGTGTTTCTTCGTTTTGGATTATTGCGGCGTAAGAGAATGGAGGCTTCAGCGGGTAATACTCCACTTCCGCGTACCCTTCTGGGACGCTCCACTTTTTAGTTTCCAAAACATCGATTATTTCGCCTTCTTCACGCATCATCTCTTGGAAGGCTTCTGCTTCTGCTTTTTTCTTTACTGGTTTAATGTTGAACTTCACACTATTCACCCTCGCTTGAAAGTTGAATTTGGATAATACCAGAAGCGAAAGAGCACCTTAACCTTGCAGCACCATAACCGCTTACATAAACGCCAGTAGCCAAAACATTCTTCGCTAGGCTAATTTGAAGTGCGCCTTCTGTTGGGTTGCTTCCAAATCCGCTTTCAATCCAAGCCTTTGACGTGTCGTTTTCCATTTTAATCCAGTAATTCTTGTCGCCTATTCTGGCTGGTAGTTGGAGAAAAGTTTCTGTTGAAGCGTTTGTTGACAATGTTAGCGTTATTAGCCCTATGCTGTTTGCCGCTACAAGGTTCAATAGTTCTTCCAGTTTTTTGGTTTCTGATGCTTCGCGTATGGTGTTTGCGTAGACCATGAAGGATGTTGTGAGGAGGCTGCCCACAGCGATTAAGGCGGCGAAAGTGTATAGGTGGCTTGCAGCTATTGTCGGCATTAGACATTCACCTTCTGAACTGAAACGTTGCAAACCACGATTTCCAAGTTTACTGCTGCGCCTTCTGTACTGCCTGAAACTTGAAGCTTAACAGTTGTTGCTGCTTCATCCGCTTCTGCTTTAAGCGTCAAATAAGAAATTGTATTGTCAAATGTGTATTGGCGTGTTATTGTCGTAACGTTTATTGATGTTACTTTCAGGTGGAATTTTCCTTTTAGGCTGAGTGTCTGCGAGGTGTTTAGGTTTATGATGTAGACGCGTATCAGGTTTAGTGGTTTTCCGTTCTCTGTGCCTATGATGGCTGAAGTTGCGAATGGACGATAACATAATGTTAGCTCTTTTGTGTTTGCGCCTGCTCCAAAGTAAAGCTGCGTCAGCGTGAGCGCGCTTTCGTTCACTATTGTTCTGCTGTCGCCCCTAACGTAAAGTCCATCGTAGTAATTTTCTGAAGGTTCCAACTCGTAGAATATCTTTCCGACAGAGCTGTTGAACACAATTTCAGAGAGCGCCAAATCATCCGTTATGTTTATGGTTAGGCTTTTGGCTGTCGGTTCTATTTTGAACGTGCCTCCACAATCTTCAATGTAAACTGTTTCTGAAGCACCAAAACTCCACGCTATTGATGTTATTGCGTTGTCGAGCGCCTGCATGTTCTGTTTTGCGATTGAAGTTTTCAGCGCTGCTGTTCTTGAGCCTATTTTTATTATGGCGAAGCTGTATGTTATGGAGGTTATCGCCGTAAGCGAAACAAAGAGTATCAAATACGTTAACGGGATTGCAAGAGCCCTATTCGAAGCTAACAAGCGTTTTAGACGCTTTGTGAGCACTTGTGTTATAGCCTCCTCTCTTAACGCCTAAAACACGTTTGCGCTTCATCATAAGATAAGATAGTGTGTGTAGAACAAAACTACACATAGAGCATCAATATCTACAATTAAGCTTTGGAAAACGTATTCAAAAATAAAATGGGAAGAGAAAAAGCGAGGGGCTATGCTTTTAACGTTTAACTTGCAGCTTCAACGTTTGCTTCCTTGTAATACTGCGCATTAGCAGTGAACACCATAACGCCAACAGTAACACCAATGTCGCTAACAGATACGTGGTCAGGATTAGCTATGTAAACAATCATGCTCCAGCCGGATTTCAAAATAAGGTCATCGCTGGCTTGGTCAAATTGATAGCTTGTTGTACCAATGCTTATTGTCCCGCCATCCGTCAAGTTTGCCGGCGGCGCGTATGGAAGGTCAGGGTTAATGGTGTCTTGTGTCTTGACATAGTAAACATCACTCCATGAACATTCCTGACCTCTTACTGTTATTTTGTCTAAGACTACGTCTCGTCCGCCGGTGTTGATTATTAGGAATGCGGCTTCTGCGAAGTTTGTGCCGTTATGCCATACGTGCAGTTTGAATATTTGTAGGCTTTCTTCTTGTACGCGTGTGGTTGTCACGTTTATGGCGTAGAACGTTACGACAGTCGCCAGTAACACTGAAACAACGAGGATTATCAGCGTAGTAACCACTGTGCTTAAAGCTTTCTTATTTTTTAACATCTTCATTCTATTTTCTCTCCGTGCACCAAAATCAGCGCTTGTCAAAATATGATGGTTTGTGCGTAGAACAAAACTACACATAACCGTACAACAGTTCAACAAAAAGCGCCTCGCAAAGCATGTTTAAACATGTTTAAACAATTCATAGGAAACTCTTATCTAGAAAACAAAACTCCAAAGCTCCTCAGAAAGGAGAAGATGCAAAATGAAAGCATCTAACATAGCCATGATGGGTATATGCGCAGCACTATACGCAGTAATTGGGCGCTTAACAGATTTAGGCATAACAGTCGGAGGAGTAGCATTCTGGCCAGCAGCAGTCATACCCGCAGTCTTCGCCGTTCTATTTGGACCATTAACTGGGGCTGTGGGCGCCGCAATAGGCATTTTTATAAGGGACATGTTATTTCATGGAGACGCGTTGCTGAGCCTATCAGCTGGCGTTACAGCCAATTTTGCTGGGTTCTATCTTTTGGGCTATCTTTCCCGTTCAACACTTGACTGGAAGAAAACAAGCTCAAGCGCTGTTATGGGAAGCATAATTATAGCCGCTGGACTTTTGCTGCCGACAATTTTGTTGCCAGAAGAGTCTGTTGCCTACTTTTATGGCAACTTGTCTTCCATAGAGATTATCCTTCTATTCGCATTAACAGTCATCGCAAGCCTTGCCATCATGATGATAATTGCCAAGTTGTGGCCTGAATGGAAAAACTATGGTGTTGGCTCTGTCACGGGACTCGGCGTTGGAAGTGCAATAATAGCCATCGTGGTTTGGGCTTACAGTCAAATATTCTTCTCTCCCCAAGGCTACTTCAAAAGTCCAATACCACCATCATTCATACCAATAATATTCGTTTGGACTTTCGCCACAGAAATTCCATTTATCCTACTCCTAGGACCACCCATAATAAAAGCATGCTATAAGGCATATCCATCACTAAAGACCACGAAGAAAACCGAATAATAGGGAAAACAATTGACAAAAAAGACTTCAGAAGCGTTTTCTCCATCTGGAATTTCAAGCTTCTTTGAGATATGCGACACCTCACCCAACGGCAACCCAATCCTAGACCTTGAACATGTCGGAGCACGTGGAGGAGGATTCGCTTTCAAAAAAGGAGTTTTAACACAAGTCAACGTAAAAGAAGCAGAAAAAAGCAGCATTAAAGTTTCTATTAATGAGCGCTTGGCACCTGAGGCGGAAACAACTAGGTCTGTTGTGCAAATGCTTTTGGAAAGGGCGAATGGCAATTATGCTGTTGAGGTTAGGCATAAAGTTGATGTTCCAGTTGGCGCTGGCTTCGGCTCAAGCGCTGGCGGAGCCCTAACAACCGCTTTGGCTTTGGCAAAAGCATTAGGCTTAAAACTGACTTATAACCAGCTGGGAAAAATAGCGCATGTAGCAGAAGTCAAATGCAAGACTGGTTTGGGCACCGTCGGACCGCTGATGATTGGAGGATGCGTACTCACAGTAGAGCCTGGCGCGCCTGGAATAGCCACGATAGACCGCATACCAATAACCGAAGACTATGTGGTTGTGGCTGGAGTTTTTGGACCAACACCCACAAGAGAGATTCTATCTTCGTCTGAAAGGCGTTTGGCTGTTAACAAGTGGGGCAGGAAAACCTTAGAGAAAATACTTGCAGAGCCTTCGATTGAAAATTTTTTGGCTTGTTGCCGCGAGTTTGCTGAGAAAACGGGCTTCATGACAGAACGCGTGCAAAAGCTGATTAAAATTGCAGAAGAAGCTGGAGCCTTTGGTGCAGCACAAAACATGGTTGGCGAAGCCGTGCACGCAATCGCAACGTTGGAAAACGCGGAACGAGTGGCGCAAGCTTTTAAGAAGGTTTTGCCGCCAGAAAAGATTCTGGTCGCTGAAATTGACTTTCAAGGTGCCAGATTGATAAAGTGAGGAAGAGCACATTGACGCAGAAATTTAAGGCTGTGGCTGTTGGCGGTACATTTGATGAGCTTCATAAGGGACACCGCGCCTTGCTTATGAAAGCCTTTGAGGTTGGCGAACGCGTCTTGATTGGCTTATGCTCCGACAAGCTTGTTGAAAGTCTAATGAAGCCCCACTTCACTGCACCATACAACGAAAGGCTACGAGAGCTTAAAGAATTTTTGCGCAGCATGAGTTTTCTGGAAAGGGCTGAAATCATGCCCCTAAATGACCCGTTCGGCGTGACACTTTCAGAAGGCTGCATTGAAGCGCTTGTCGTTAGCAGAGAAACAGAACCCATGGCGCACAGAATAAACGTCGAACGGAAAAGAAGGGGATTAAAACCACTTGAAATCGTTGTCATTGACATGGTTCCTTCGGAGAACCATTCGCCAATATCAACCACAAGAATCCGCAAGGGCGAAATAGATAGAGAAGGACGCCTTATAAAGAGTTAAAAGAGATAAAAATGGATGATTACTGTTCGCCCTAGCGCCTTTTCTCTGGAACGAAAACTGCAGCGGCTATTGCAGTTGTCCACAAGCCATTTTTGTCGCCAGTTGCAGACTGCGTAATGTTCGCTGTCTTGATTATCAGCCCAGTTGTCTTGAAAAGCTGTTTTCTTTCATCCCAAGCCGTTTCTGGGTCAAACGGTATACCCATCGTCGTAGCCAACATAGTTGCAGCCAAATCCTCAGCATAGTCGCCCGCTACTTCGTCCGTCTGCCCAAAAGAATGGTGTTCAGAGAGATAGCCATAATTGTTTTTGCCAGAGGGTATGGCTACGCCTATGGACGCCGCAATCAGCCTATGCGGCTCATTGGTGGAGTTTCTAGCCAAAACAACGAAGGTTATTTCTCCAGGCTTCAGCATTTTCAGTCCTTTTTCTCTCGTAATTAGTTTGCATCCTGGCGGTATTATGCTTGAAACGTTCACTATGTTACAGTGGTGTATTCCAGCGTTTCTCAATGCCAACTCGAAGGATTGAAGTTGCTCCTTGTGCTTTCCGACGCCCTTTGTTAGGAAGAAGTATTTGGGAATCATTTTTCCGTATCGAAATGAAATTAACAAGTTTTGCTTAAAAATCTTTCCTCTGAAGAATTCTCTTTAAGGACATCCTTTCTTCTCCTCCTATTTCCCATTAAAAAGCCTAAATTAAAGCCTAAACAAAAAATAATGGCTTAAAAGCCGTTATTCGGCAGCTTTTCTACGCTTACAAGCTCTTTGTCTTCACCCACTTTTACGGCTGTTCCAGACTGCAAAATTGGACAGCCCCTCTAGGTTTTTCTTTTCGCGTTTACTTAGGGAAAAAGATAACAAAGCTTTACACATAATATCTTTGAGGCTTGCGCGGTTGTATTGGCAAAGCAGCGTATTCAAGGACGAAACGAAACTTGACATAAGCTATGTGCCTAGCAGACTTCCCCACAGAGAAAAAGAGCTGAAGCTTTTGAGGCAATTCTTCACCTTTTTACTGCAGTTTCCAGGAAAAATGGCTCAAAGAATAATAATTACTGGCGATGTTGGAACAGGCAAAACCGTGCTTTCTCAACGTTTCGGAGCAGACGTCACAAATGAAGCAGGCAAGCTTGGAATAAAACTGTGTTATATCAATGTCAACTGCCGCGAATACCGCGGAAGCCTATTACTAATTTTGCATCAAGCTGTTGCACGTTTTCATCCAAACTTTCCAAGAAGAGGCTACTCAGCAGAAGAGCTAATCAACATACTATTCGATGTTTTAGACGAGGAAAACGCTTATGCGATTTTGGCTTTAGACGAGTTTGAAAGCCTCGTTGACAAAGAAGGTTCAGAAGCCGTTTATAAACTCACACGACTACAAGAAACCAGACATGGAAAACCTCAAAGGCTCTCGCTAATATGCATAACGCGCAACTTGAAAGCACTTGAGCGGTTAGACACAAGCACTAGAAGCACCCTACAATCAAACATTATAAGCCTCGAAAAATACTCAAAAACGCAGCTTATAGACATATTAAATGACCGCGTTGCCCTCGCATTCAAACCATCAACAGTTTCAGAGGAAACCGTGGATTTGGTTGCCGAACTTGCCTTCTCAGAGGGCGGAAACGCCCGCTTCGGCATAGAACTCCTCTGGAGGGCTGGAAAATACGCAGATGCTGAAGGCTCTGGCGCCGTTACTCCAGAACACGTTCGAAGGGCAGCGGCAAGCATAATTCCAACGTTGCGGAGAAGTGAAATTGCAAGTTTAGGCTTACACGAGAAAATCTTTCTACTCGGCATTGCGAGGCTTTTCAAGACAAGCCAAGCGGCTCACGTTCCATTCAGTGAAGCTGAACGCGCATACGCCATAATTTGCGAAGAACTAGGTGAAAAACCGCACAGCCACACACAACTGTGGAAGTACTTGCAAAACTTTGCCATGATGGGCATCGTTAAAACCGAAATTTCGACGATTGGCAACCGCGGAAGGGCAACAATTATTTATTTGCCTAGAACCCCTGCGGATGAGCTGGAGAAAGCGCTTTCAGACATTTTAGAAAATTGTAGGCGAAGTTCATGAGCGTGGAAAATGTTCTCTCCTCAAAGGTAAGAATTAAAATTTTGAAAATTCTCATGAGGATGGGTGAGCTTAACGTTTCTGAAATCGCCCGCAGACTAGGCGTAAACTACGGCACTGCAATTCGACATCTCCAAATTTTAGAAAACGCAGACATAGTTAAAAAGAAAACTTTTGGAAAAATACGCTTGTATAGACTTAATGAACAGTCACCCAAAGTTATTGCTTTGCAAAAACTTATTGAAGTTTGGGAACACCAAAATAAATAGCAGAAACGCCAAAACGCATATTTGGAGCTGAAAATCAGTGAAAGAAGAATTCAACGAAAACATAAAGGAATTTGAAACTTTACTACAAAAAATGGCAAGCGAAATAGCAAGCGGAGCCGTATACGAAAAGCTTCCACCACAAGAACTCCTAAACAAAACAGAAGCATACATAACACGCCTAAACAACTTAACCGAGAAAAACGAGGGACTCATGCTCACACTGAAGCCAGAGAAAGCTCCAACAATAAAAGCCATGTGCAAAAGGCTAAAGCAAACCCTAGCCAACTTTAAGGAAATACTCCTCCAAAACACAGCAGACCCGCTTGCAAACTCCCGCCTAGCCTTTGAGCAATTAAGAAAAGTATTAACGGATGGTTCAGACATGCTCTTTCTCATGCGGGAGATTAGGGATAACCCATCACCGCTTATAGATGCAATTTTAAACTTCAAGAGAGCTTCTGAGGCGAAAGCCCAAGTTGTAAGTATACAAGCCAAAGAGGATGTGGAGCCGCTTTTAAAATACGTTTTAAACCGCATAGACCATTTTAGGGCTGTGTTGATAGATTTAGAAAAGAAGGTTGGCGAAATGAAACAAATTATGAGGGAACTCCAAGAAGAAAGCCTAAAAATACTCGCAAACAAAAAATTAGCAAAAAAAGATAACACGGAAGACAAGACGGAGAGAAAACAGCTTTCCCTCTCAAACTTCAACCAAACAAACCAAAAGGAGCGAGAACAAAATGTCAATGGTTGACATCTCCGAAAAACCAGAAATCTACCGCGAAGCAACAGCCACTGGAACAATTAGGCTAAAGCCAGAAACCATAAAGCTAATCCGCGAAGGAAAAATTGCCAAAGGAGACCCATTACACACAGCCAAAATCGCTGGAATTTTAGCCGCCAAAAAAACAAGTGAGTTAATCCCGCTTTGCCATCCGCTCCCAATAACAAACGTTGACATAAAAATCGAAATCATAGACAAAACACGCGTCGAAGTAACATCCACCGTCAAGACCAAGGCTCAGACAGGCGTTGAAATGGAAGCGTTAACCGCAACAGCCACAAGCCTCCTCACAATCTGGGACATGGTTAAACAATACGAAAAGGATGCAGAGGGACAATATCCAACAACGGCAATAGAAAACATCTGCGTAGTAAAAAAGGTTAAAGAGCGCGAAACCCATGAGCGAAAGCACAAAAAAGCATAAGGCAGAAGCCCCAAAAAAACTAAACTTCGCCATCTTCATCTGCAGCACATCACGCCACAAAAAACTTGAAAGCGGCGAAAAAATCGAAGATGAATCTGGAGACTTGATAGAGTCGCTCATAAAAAGTGCTGGGCACAATGTTGCTTTGCGAAAAATAATTCCAGACGATAAAGCCAAAATCGAAGAGTGCATACTCCAAACATTAAACTCCAGTTTGGATGTAGCCATATTCTGCGGCGGAACGGGTGTAGCCAAATCAGACATGACAATAGAAACAGTCTTGCCGTTCCTAGAGAAAAAGTTGGATGGATTCGGCGAAATCTTTAGACATTTAAGTTTCAAAAAAATCGGTTCAGCAGCAATCTTATCCCGTGCACTTGCAGGCGTGGCAAAAGGTAAAGCGTTTTTCTGCATTCCAGGTTCGCCAGACGCCGTAAAAGTCTGCCTAAAAAAACTAATCTTGCCAGAGGCGCCGCACATTTTGAAGCATGCACGGGAATGATGCTTTTTGCCGCTTGTTAATGGGCAAGTTTTATATCGATGGAATCACATGGAGACAGCGATAAGCACGTGCGGGAATATCGATGGTTTTACGCGATTGTTGGGGTCGTCCACTCCTAAACCTACGCGTAGCAGTGACACGTCTCTGCAACTTAAACTGTCCATACTGCCACATGGAAGGCGAAACAGCACCGTCTGACGCTGGAGAAATGAGTGCAGAAGAAATTGCACGTATTGTAAGAATTGCTGTTAGAATTGGCATTTCAAAAGTGAAAATTACAGGCGGAGAACCACTAATCCGCAGAGACATAAGAGAAATAGTTCAAAAAATCGCCGAGACACCAGGCTTAACGGAACTTTCCATGACAACTAATGGAACTAGGCTTTCCAGCTTAGCCAAAGAACTGCATGAAAGCGGTTTGAAACGTGTAAACATAAGCCTCCCAACATTAGATGAAAAGGTTTACAGCGCCTTGACTGGAGGACTGTTGGAGGACGCCTTAGAAGGCGTTAAAGCTGCTGTTGATGTTGGGTTTAAGCCAGTTAAAATTAACATGCTGGTTCTGAATGGCGTTAATGATGGCGGCGTGCCTGAAATGATGGATTTTGCGGGTAAAATGGGCGCGGTTTTGCAGTTAATCGAGCTTGAACCCCTAAACGTGGATATGGCTTATTATGAAACACGCCATAAAGCGTTGGATGAATATGAAGCGATGTTAAGGGGTAAAGCCTACAAAATCGAAACTAGACGGTACATGCAAAGCCGCCGCGTATATCACTTGCCACACGTAACCGTGGAAGTTGTACATCCAATCGAAAATACAAGTTTTTGCGCTAATTGTACGCGTCTCCGCCTAACAAGTGATGGAAAACTTAAGCCATGCCTAATGCGAAATGACAATTTAGTTGACATTTTGACGCCTATGCGAAACGGCGCAACAGACGAAGAGTTAATTGAAATCTTTAAACACGCAAACCAACTGAGGCAACCATACAACCAAATCAAAGCTCAATAATTCTTGCCTCTCGCTTAACAGTGTCAAGCAAAGCTATTGTCGATTTGCCCGTTAAATACCCGCAAGCCTCTCCTGGGTTAACAACAAGCGTTTTTCCCTTCTTGTAGACTTCAGCCTTATGTGTATGCCCGTGAACTACAATGTCGAAGCTTCCGCTGTCAATTAAAACCTTCAAAAGCTCTTCCTCAGTGCCATGTATTAACGCAGTTTTCAAGCCATCAATGACTATTGCAGTGAAGGCTCCATGAATTTCCATGTTGCCACATTCGCTAACTCGTTTTTTCAAAAGTTCATGGTCTCCGTCGTTGTTGCCGAAAACTCCTATAAGCTTCGCGTTTAAGTCTTTGAATTTTGGGATGACAAAAGGCGCCACGTAATCTCCAGCGTGGAGTACAAGCTCAACTTTTTCGACATTAAACTTTTTCACGGCGTCCTCAACTACTGGAAGCCTATCATGCGTGTCAGCTATTAATCCCACCAACATTTTACTTACACCTTCCCCTAACATCTACATGCACAAAAAGATAAAATATTTCATTTTTATGCATAGAAGTTTGTTCTAGAGAATATTTCGCTTACTGGAATAATTGTCCAAGCGAAACACCGCTTAAAATGCTCCATACGAGTTTAAGTTATAGAAAACTGTTCTAAAAGAGGAATATAGAAATTGAATCCGTGTAGTTCCGATGTAAACCTGAAACGACGGGATAAACTCTACATAATTGCTGAAATTTTAGACATAGCAAAAGAGGGGACATTAAAAACGCAAATAATGTATAGAGCGAACCTAAGCTTCACGCAACTCAACGATTACCTCAGATTCATGTTAAGAATAAAACTGTTGGACAAGATATTGGAGAACGACAAGGAAAAGTATAAGGCGACAGAAAAGGGATTAAACTTTTTGCAGCGTTACCGCGAAATAACAGAGCTTCTTAGGGCGGATGAAAACGAAAACCACAAAAACAACGTCAAAATTCCGCCACCACACCTACTAAAAAAGAACTAACCTTTTTCGAATATCACGCTGGCTCCGCAATAAACTTTTAAGCCTCTCAGCATCATCTCGTTAACGGTGTCTTAAAACGACCTTAGAATCATGGACGCCAATGGACGGTGACACCTTCGTAACTGAAGAGGGATTTATATTCAACACTTTTGGATATGAACATCCAGAGAATAGAGTTTTCGCATTTCTAAAGTATATTCCATCAAATTTTAAGGAACTTTTTCAAATAGATTTTCTTGAACGAGAATGGAAAATGGGAAGAACGAGGCTTTTTCGTGCAGAAAAGCTTTACACCGCGTTGAATTATCAGCGTTTACTTGAAACGTTTAGGAAGAATTTCCAAAAATATGTATACTTTTGTCCCTTCAGAGATAAAGAAGTTATCAGTGCACCTTTAAATTCTATCAGAAAGGTTTACGTTTCAAGGGAATGCCTAAAACGCGTTACTAAACTTAAAAATAAGGATAGATTACAGCAGTTAACTGTTGATTTAGTTGATTTGCTCTCTAGCGAGTCAAGCATTCCAATTGAAGATTTTGGCATTCACGGTTCTGTGGCTTTAAACATGCACACGCAAAAGTCCGACATAGATATAGTGGTTTATGGTTCACAAAACTTTCGTAGGCTAGAAAGCACTGTACAAAAACTTGTTGACGCTGGTGCATTAAGCTACGTTTTTAACAACCGCTTGGATGCCGCCAGAAAATACAAGGGTCGATTTAAAGGCAAAATATTTATGTACAATGCAGTTCGCAAACCAGAAGAAGTCAACTCTAAATATGGCTTACACAAGTTTAAACCGCTTAAACCAGTAAAGTTCCAATGCACAGTAAAAGATGACAACGAAGCAATGTTCCGCCCAGCAATATACAAAATGGAAAACTGCAAGCCCTTAAATGCATCACGGAATTTGTCAATAGAAAAAATCCCAGAAACCGTTGTTTCAATGATTGGATGTTACAGAAACATTGCTAGAAAAGGCGAAAAAGTTAATGTTTCAGGCATGCTCGAAGAGGTGCAAAATGTTGAAACTGGAGAAACTTATTTTCAAGTGGTTGTAGGGACAAGCGTTAACGAGGAAGAGTACATTTGGCCGATATAATGCTTAGAGACAGAGACGCAATAATCACAAAGGAAGGCTTAATCTTCCGTGTTTTTGGCTATACTCACCCGCCAGACGGTTTTATATGCGATGCTGAATACGCGCCTTCCAAACTTTTCAAGTCCGCCAATCCGAAAGCTTACCGAACCGACGGTGCAAAGGTATTCTACAAGTTTTACGAAGATGAGGGCTGGCAGTTTGTTGAAGCGAACTTTCCGCATCATATGATTTTGCACGAACCTCTTGGCAGAAAGGTTGTAGGCGTTAAGTGCCACAATGTGGCAGTTGTAAAGAAACCTGCAGAAACTCTTAAAACGCTTCTTAAAAAGGAGCCAAAAGATGCACTGCTTAATGCCCTTCAAACAGTTCTAAATATAACAGTTTTGGGCTTCGGCTTGCCCATGGAGGATTTTGGAGTTTTCGGCTCGCTTCTTCAAGGCTTTTACCACCCGCGGTTCTCCGATATAGACATAACTGTTTATGGCGAGAAAAATTTGAAGCGCATACGCGAAATTCTACGAGAACTCTACACGGATAAAAGCTCAATGTTTTCCAACGAGTTCGAGGATGACTCGTCCATTAGGGGGAAGGCTTGGCGTTTCAAAAACATAAGCCCAAACGAGTTTGTTTGGCACCAGAGACGCAAAATCATCTACGGGATTTTCTACGATAGGGACTCTAAAAGGGCTATAAAGGTTGAATTTGAACCCGTGAAAAGCTGGAGCGAAATCAACAACGAATACAGCCAAATTAAGAGGATAACCTGTGAAGGCTGGATTAAGGCTTATCTGCACATAAAAGACGATTCGGACGCACCGTTCATGCCCTCAATTTACCATGTTGAAACTGTCAAGGTAATTGAAGGCCCAAAGGTTGGAGACTTGCGAAGGATTGTTTCCTATCTTGAGGAGTTTAGGATGCAAGCGTGGAATGGCGAAACCGTTTATGTTGAAGGAAACCTTGAAAAGGTCGAGTTACAAGACGGCAGATGCTTCCATCAGATAACGTTAACCTATGGACCACGCTACTACGAACAAGTTTTGAAGGTTGCAGAGCCAAAAGCCAAAAACTAGTGCTTTAGAATCATGTAGTCCGTGGGCTTGTTTCCAAGAAGAAGCCTAAAATACTCTTCGCCACTTCTATGGTCTGTCACGTGCTCAAGTTTTCCCTGCGCCACAACAGCCTCGCCTTTTCTAGCTTGTTCGCAGAATCTCCCTCGGAAGGATGCGATTTCAGTTATTGGCTGAAGTTTTGGTCCCTCAACAATTTTTACGTCTTCAATTTTGTATGTGCATGGCGTGAATATAGCCTCAGAATCATCAACAACAACCGCCTCAATCTTCACATAACCACAATTCCTGTAGCAGACATCACCATACTTTTCGTGTATCTCGTTCCAGTTCCTCACGAAACGCATAAAGTAGTCCTTGCCCATAAACTTGCCCTGAAAAACCTTTCTAGATTCGACTTTTACGAAGTCCTCAAAGCGCATAAACGTGTCCTTCAAACGGAAAGCGAAAAGCCTCCGCAACTCTTCAAAATTGTAAGGCTTCAAGGGTGTGTTGTCCTCCTCAAGCGTTTTCTTTAAGGCTGAATGTACTTTTCGGCAGTTCTCAACACCATAAACAACTGGGTCAATGTCCGAAGTTAAAGTGTGCAAACCAACTAAAACAGAGCCAGAAACCCCAAGACTGTTCCAAGGCACGTTCGCCTTCTCTCTCAACAGCGTGAGACACTGTAAAACTGTCCTTTCCAAACTGTCAAGTTTTCCGCTTTCTCCCTTCCTCCTAAACCTTTTTAAGCCCTCAACTGGACTGTAAATTTTCTTAACGTTTTCCAATGGAACTTCACAAAGCTTCTCGTCAAAAATATGGTCGTGCACAACATAATGTGGTATGGCGCTTTCAAGAAAAGCAAATCTTTCAGAAAATCCATAAACCTTGACGTATTTGACACCCTTACGAATGCGAAAACCCTTCTGGTCTGGGATAAAACGGGGAAAGGCTATTACTTTATCTGGTGGGTGAACTAGCCCCTTAACGTCAAATATTACGCCCTCAACCGACTCTAACAAGTCTCCTTCGCATGACTTAATCAATGTGTTCTCACGTTTTAGGCTCTAAAGAATCTATTGCAAGAGTCTTTATATTAGTCCTTTTAAGCGCCATGAGAACAGCGGTCCCGATGATGGCTCCTGCAAGACTGTTTAGAGAATCGGCGATTGCGTAGTAAGCTGTTAATGGCGCCCAGAAAGGATACAGATCTGGAATGCCCCAACCTAAAACCCAAACAGCGTTGTTGTTACTGGCTGCAACCTCACCTCCTATCCGTGCAGTCCAGGCGAGGCACCACAAGGCTATTATCATTTTTGTCGGGCTATCTCTGGCTACTATTGTGTTTATAATCCATTTTCTTATAGACGGTACGAGGATGAATATAGCGACTGGTATGTACTGCCATGTTATAATTGGCATTAATTCGTACAATGCAAAGGGGTGAGCAAACCATACCGCCAGCTGAACCACAAGAACTAATGTTGCCTCCTTCCATCTGTTAAATAGCAGTAGCCCACCCATCAATGCGCACAATGTTGGTCCAAGAAATGTCAGCAAACCCATGCTTGTTGATGGGTTAAAATAGGGCACCAACCACCCAAATATAAAGCCCGACATGGTCCCCCAAAACGGACCTAGCAATGGAGCTGTTAACGACGAGAAAACTATTCCAGACAAAGTTATGACCGCTTGGGTTCCTAAAATCGGGTATGTTGGTATCAACGCGAATGCCAAGTTCAGTGCTGTCCAAACCCCTGTTAGAGCCAAAAGGAAAATGTTTGCGAAATATTTTCTTATCATTGTCTTCGCCTTATGTATTTTTGGTAATTGCTGTGTAGTTTTTTACACAATACTAATAAGCTTTTCCGCGCAAACTATATTTTAAGGTGCGATTTTAATGGCGCTGGAGTCAAAAAAGGCTGAACATGTTTCACAGTGTTTGGAGTTATCTATTCTATTGGAGGTGAGCGCTGACAAGCCTGGAAACGTTAATCTTGTTGTTGGTTTTGAGGGAACCAATCACATGCATTTTTTGGCTTCTGCTGTGGCTGCGGCTCCACATTTTAGGTTGGCTGCAGAGCTGGGCATGGCTGCTTCAAAGGGCGAGATAAGCTTGGAAGATGTTGGCGTTGGAAGAATTATACGCGATTGTGTAGCCGACGTAAACGCTTGGCAAAGCGGCGGTAACACCTTGCTCGGCACAATAATACTTTTTACGCCTTTGGCTGTTGCAGCTGGCATGACCCCTGATGAAAAAGGCGCCTTTGAAGTTTCTGTTTTGCGGCAAAATCTGAAAAGGATTGTTGAGGCTACAACGCATGAAGATGCCATTGCAGTTTATGAGGCTGTAAGAATAGCTAAGCCAAGCGGTTTGGGAAAAGCTCCAGAATTAGATGTTAATGACCCAAACTCTGTAAAACGCATAATTGATGAGAAGATTTCATTATACCAAGTTTTCAAAATAGCCTCAGCCTATGACATGGTTTGCTCAGAATGGGTTAACAATTACCCCGTAACCTTCGATTTCGCCTATCCAGCTCTCATTCGAAGTCTAAAAGAGGACAGAGACCTAAACACAGCGATAATCCACACTTTTCTTGAGGTTTTGGCTAAGCATCCAGACACATTTATCACAAGAAAAGTTGGGCTCAAAAGGGCTCGCGAAGTCTCAGCCGTGGCCGCGGAAGTCTTAAAGGACGGTGGGCTTAAAACAGTTGTTGGAAGGGAAAGACTCCGCGAGTTTGACGCCATGCTGAGAAGAGAAAATAACCTTCTTAATCCTGGAACAACTGCAGACATAATTGCAGCTGCCCTAGCTTTGGCTGTGCTAAGCGGTTACAGGCCATAGCACATAACTAATTCTTTCACAATTGTTGAGGTTTATTCTTTTTCAACCCATTTTCTGTATAGGATTATGCCTACCGCGTACAGTACAATTGCTGATGTTGCTAGCGTAATGATTGGTTGGATTAAGCCTTCTAGTTTTATGTTTCGGAGCATCACGTCTCTTAGGGCTTGGGCAGCATAAGTCATTGGCACGATTCTGCCTATTTGTTGTAGGTATTCTGGAAGATACTCTAGTGGGAAGTACATTCCAGTGAACCATTGAAGCACTATGCCTATTGTCGTTGATGCGCCGGAGGCTTCTTGCGGCGACCTTCCAATGCATGAGATTAGTAAGCCTAGGGCTATGCCGTTCATCGAGCCCAAGAACAAGATTGGCGTTAGGGCGGTCATATCCCAGTTCACTTTCGGATTAAGCATAAAAGCGCCTAAAACCGCTATTATTAGGATTGTTATGGCTGTTTGAAGCAAAGCGGCAAGTGTTTTGCCTAAAAGCACTTTTAATGGGTGAATTGGCGAAGCTCTAATCCGTTTAAGCGTGCCTTTCTCCCTCTCGTAAACTATGGCGCCAGTTGACGCCACCATGCTTGAGAACAACAGTGGATAACACATCATGCCTGGAAGAATATACTCCTTGTAGCCTATTCTCTCACCCACTATTTTTTGCTCTTCAACTATGGATATAGGCTCAGGAAAAGTTGCGTTCGACCATTCGTAGATTCCTTTGCAGAATTCTGTAAAGAATGTTTTAACAATGTCCCTAATGATTCGGGCTACGTCGGGATTGGTTTCGTCAACGGCAAGCAAAACTTGTGCTGGCACTTGATGCGTAAGGTTTTCCTTGAAGCCATCTGGAATTGTGATTGTGGCGCGGATTTCTGTGGCGTTTAAGGCGTTTAAAGCCTCGGTTTTGTTTTCAAAAACTCTGATGTTGAAAACTCCAGTTCCATTAAGGCTTGAAATTGCCGCTGCTGATATGTCTGTTCCGTCTGCGTCCACTATTCCTATGTTTGCCGTGAATGGCGTTTCCCTTCCGAAAATGGCTGAAAAAAGCAACATTACTAGCACTGGAAAAGCTATCGTCCAGAAAATTGTGCCTTTCTCCCTGAAAAAAATTTTAACGTCTTTCACTGCCACGCCGATTACTGGGTTCATTAGGATTCCTCCAAAAGTCTCCTTCCAGTCAGCCTTATGAAGACGTCTTCAAGCGTTGGCTCCAAAACCTCAATTTTCTCCGTTAAAACATTGTTGCCTAAAAGCGTGTTAGAGATTTCTGGCATGAGCTTCCAAGGGTTTTCTGTGAAAATTTGTATTTCTTCCTCCCTAAACGTGTAGCCATAGGGCTTTAACAGTTTTAACGCCTTTTCAGTTTGGTCCTCCTTAACTCTTATGCATATTGAGGCTTTTCCGCCAAACTTCTCTTTAAGCACATGCGGCTTGTCTATCGCCACTATTTGTCCCTTATCCATTATTGCAACCCTGTCGCAGAGGGCATCCGCCTCATACATGTCATGCGTTGAAAGTAGAACAGTCTTTCCATTGTGCTTAAGCGTCCTTATTGTTTCCCAAAATTCCCTCTTAACGTTTGGGTCAAAACCAGTTGTTGGTTCGTCCAAAATGACTATTGGCGGGTCGTGAATTATGGAGGCTGCGAGATTCGCTCTGCGTTTCATTCCTCCAGAAAGCTCCTTCGCCTTTTTCTTTATGAACTCTTCTATGCCCAAAACTTTTGATGTAAACTCTAATCTTTCCTTAAACTTTTTTGACGGCATCGAGTAGAGGGAAGCGGCGAAACTGAGATTTTCATACACGTTTAGTAAATCGTACATGAGGGTTTCTTGCGGACAGAATCCAATTAAACTGCGAATTTTCTGGGAGTTTTTGGCTAAATCCAAGCCTAGAATAGTCACTTCTCCTTTGTCAAAACTTCTTAAGCCGCAAAGTATCTCAATCAAGGTTGTTTTTCCAGCGCCATTCGGTCCTAAAAGTCCAAAAATTTCTCCTTCCCTAACGTTTAAGGAGACTCTGTCGAGGGCTTTAACTTCGCCGTAATGCTTCACCAAACCATTAATCTCGATAACTACTTCATCAGCCAAAGGTTCATCAGCCTTAAATTTGTTTCAAAGCGCTTTTCTACTATCATATTTTAACTTAAAAACGTTTTCAAGCGTGCACCGTAAAATAATCTTATAGGGTTCCCAAATTTCACATTCGCGTTTTTGAGTTAGGCTTGGCATAAAAGTTAATTAAATAAAATTGCACATTTTAGCTTCTAAAACGGTTCTGGTTAAACGAGGTTAGCGGATGGGAGAAAAGCAGAAGCTGAGAGTAACTTTGCTTACTGGGAGAACAATTGAGCAAGGCGTTGGAAAAGAATGTGGAAAAGCCTCCAAGGAGTATTTTGAAAGCGTATCCGTCTGCTACATTGACCCAGAGGACCTAAAAAGGCTTGGGATAAAAGAGAAAACCAACGTTCAAGTTTCAACGGATTATGGCACAGTTGTGGTTACAGCTTTAAAATCTAAAAGGGCTCCACATCCAGGCGTGATATTCATTCCTTACGGTCCATGGGCAAATGTTGTTGTAGACCCTGAAACTCATGGGATTGGCATGCCTTCTCTGAAGGGAATCCCAGCATATGTTGAGCCAGCGCCAGACAAACCCCTCATGAGCCTTCAAGGACTTTTAAGGCAAAATTTCAGGAAGTGCTAGCGACATGTCTGTGGTTAAAGCGGTCACTTGCCCAGTTTGCGGAAGCCTATGCGATGACATAGAATTAACAATTGAAGATGGAAAGGTTGTTAAAGTTAAGAACGGCTGTGCAATGTGTGAAGCAAAATTTCTGCATTATAACAGAGAACATAGAGTTCTAAAGCCGCTCGTAAGAAAGAACGGCGAACTCGTGAAAACAACACTTAAAGAAGCTGTACAAAGGGCTGCGGAAATACTCGCAGAAGCCAATTACCCGCTACTTTATGGTTGGAGTTCAACAAGCTGCGAAGCCATACGCGTCGGACTTGAACTTGCAGAAGAAGTTGGAGGCATAATCGACAACACGTCAGTGATATGCCATGGACCATCAATTTTGAGCATACAGGAGATTGGCATTCCCTCGTGCACTTTGGGGCAGATTAGGCATAGAGCCGACCTAGTCGTTTATTGGGGAAGCAACCCTTGGAGCGCGCATCCAAGACACATAGAACGCTACACGGCTTTTACTCAGGGAAAGTTTGCGAAAAGCGCTTGGAAAGGCTACTTAACGAAAGTTAAGGCTTTAAATGTCAAGAAGAAAATTGAAAGTGCTGTTCGTAGGCTCTTTCTAAAACAAGAGCAAGTTCAAACGCCTAAAGTCGAAATGGAGCCTCCACCAACAATCCATAAAGAAGGAAGAAAACTAGTAGTAATAGATGTTAGGCGGACAAAGTCCGCGGAGATGGCTGACTACTTTATTCAAGTTGAGCCAAACAAGGATTATGAGCTTCTTCAAGCTTTTAGGGCGCTTGTCCGCGACCAAGAGTTAGAAGTCGGCGACGTCGCTGGAGTTCCAGTTGAGTATTTGGAGGAAGTCGCCGATGTTATGGTTAACTGCAACTTTGGAGTACTCTTTTTTGGTCTTGGGCTTACAATGAGCAGCGGAAAACTTAGAAACATTGACGCCGCTCTCTCGCTGACACGCGACTTAAACATGCGCACAAAATTTGCGATAATGCCAATGCGCGGACACTTCAACGTTACGGGCGCAAACACGGTTTTCACGTGGCAGACTGGTTACCCATACGCTGTGGACTTTTCACTTGGCTATCCAAGATATAACCCAGGCGAAACATCCGCCGTTGACGTTCTATTACGTGGAGATTCAGACGCGGCGCTGGTTGTTGCCTCAGACCCAGCTGCAAACTTTCCAAGAAAAGCCGTTGAGCATTTGGCTAAGAATCCGCTTGTCGTAATAGACCCGCATATGAACGCGACAGCACAAATAGCAGATGTTGTTATCCCATCCGCCTTCGTTGGCATAGAAGCAGACGGAACAGCCTACCGCATGGACCACGTTCCACTTCCGCTTAAGAAGGTTGTGGAGCCGCCTAGGAGTGTTCTTCCAGACGAGGAGATTTTGCGAAGAATACTAGCTGAAGTTAGGAAGATAAGAAGACGTGAAGTGAAGTCGGAGGAGGCTTAACACTTGGAGCTTTTAATAAAAAATGGCTTTGTTTACGACCCAATTAATGGCGTTAACGGCGAAAAGATGGATATTGCGGTTAAAGATGGAAAGATTGTTGAGAAGGTGAATGAGCGAAAGGCAAGAAAAATTGATGCTTCTGGAATGATTGTCATGCCCGGCGGAGTGGACATACACTGTCACATTGCTGGTTCTGAAGTGAACACTGGAAGACTATTGAGGCCAGAAGACCATTTCCGCGATTTCGAACCAAAAACGCCCATAACTCGCTCTGGAGTTGGCTACTCAATTCCTTCCACATTCACAACTGGTTACCGTTACGCGCGCATGGGCTACACCACAATAATGAATCCATCAATGCCCCCGTTGGAGGCGAAACACACACATGAAGAGTTAAGCGACACCCCAATTGTTGATAAGGCTAGCTATCCGCTCTTGGGCGACTGGTGGTTCGTCCTAGAATATTTAAAGGATAATAGAATTGAGGAGTGCACGAGGTACGTTGCTTGGATGATAAGTTCAACAAAGGGGTACGCAATAAAAATTGTTAATCCAGGCGGACTTGAGGCTTGGGGCTTCGGACACAACGTGAACAGCCTAGACGACCAGGTTCCATTTTTTGGAGTTACTCCACGCGAGATAATCCGCGGACTATGCAAAGTGAATAGGCTTCTGAACTTGCCGCACACAATTCATGTCCACACAAACAATCTTGGAAAACCAGGCAACTATCAAACTGCAATTGAAACGATGCGTTGTGTTGAAGATTTAGCCGTTGAAGACAAACCAGCAATTCACATTACACATTGCCAATTCAGCGCCTTCAAAGGGGAAAGTTGGGCTACGCTGGAGTCTGGAGCTGAAGAAATCGCGAAATATGTTAATGCACACTCGCATGTAACGTTGGATATGGGACAAGTAATCTTCACGGACACAACCACAATGACAGCTGACGGACCATTCCAGTACACGCTTTACGAGTTAAGCGGCAACAAGTGGGTCAACCACGACGTGGAAACAGAAACAAGCGCGGGCATCGTGCCCTTTCACTACAGAAGAAAAAGCTATGTTCACGCAGTCCAATGGTCAATAGGCTTAGAGTTAGCCCTACTGATAAAAGACCCGTGGAAAATATTTTTAACAACAGACCACCCGAACGGAGGACCATTCACTGCTTATCCAAAAATAATTGCTTGGCTCATGAGCAAAAAAGCGAGAAACGCAACGCTAAAACGAATCAACCCAAGGGCTAGGAGTAGGAGCTTGCTCCCATCAATAGATAGAGAATTGGGCTTTTACGAAATTGCAATAGTGACAAGAGCTGGACAAGCAAAGGCTCTTGGACTAAAAATTAAGGGGCACTTGGGCGTTGGAGCAGATGCTGACATAGCCATATACAACGTAAACCCAGAACAAACAGACCCGTCCAGAAAATACAAGCGTGTGAGAAAAGCGCTCAAAAAAGCCGCGTACACAATTAAGGGCGGAAAAGTCGTCGTCAAAGACGGTGAGGTGATGCAACACGTTGACGGCGCAACAATGTGGTTGGACGTGCAAGTTTCTGAACAAGTTAAAATTTCAGAGGAGATGAAAAGGCGATTTAGGGAATACTGGACTGTTGAATATGAAAATTACCCCGTAAGCGAAGATTACCTTACAATTTCACATCCAATCGCTGTGAGGGCAAGCGTGTAAATGATAAAGCTTTATCCTCTTAAAGAATTCCGCTATCCCATATTTGCAGAATGCATAAACCCAGACGCATTTCAAGGCAAAACAATTAGCGAAATAGAAGCTTTGAAAGTTTGGGAAGGAAACAAACAGCGCAAACTCGGCGAACTCTTCAAAATCGAAATGGCGGGCGGCAACGACGGAAACATAATAGTTCAAGGCGACCTAAGCAAAGTTCGAAAAATAGGCGCAAGAATGAAAAGCGGAGAAATAACAATTCACGGAAATGTTGGGATGCACCTAGGCGAAGAAATGCAAGGCGGAAAAATTATTGTGCATGGAAACGTCGGCGGATGGGCAGGTTCAATGATGAAAAACGGCGTAATAGAAATTCACGGAAACGCCAGCGACTATGTAGGCGCGCCATACCGCGGATGCAGCGAGGGCATGCATGGCGGAAAAATAATCGTTTATGGCAATGTTGGCAACGAGACAGGCGCATACATGCGAAATGGAACAATCAAGGTTTATGGTTGTGTTGGGCAGTTTGCTGGTCTCCGCATGCGAGAAGGAACAATCTACATTCAGAAGGATGCTGGAACAAGGGCGGGCTCATGCATGAAGGGCGGAAAAATAGTTGTTGGCGGATACATAGAGTCAGTTTTACCATCATTCACAATTGAAGGTATAAGAGAAAAGGTTAAAGTTGAAGAGGGCGAAACCGCCACTGGACCATTCTACCTTTTCCTCGGCGACCTCGTTGAACACGGAGAAGGCAAACTTTACGTTTCAAAGAATAAGAATCCTCATCTAAGCAATTACGAAAAATTCCTTTAGCGGAGATAAAAGCATGAATAAAACCATAAGCGTTAACAAGCTAGCTTGGAAACTTTTGGAAAGGTTATGCGCGGAACCAGAACTTTACGGCGTAAAAATTGAAAAATCAGCGCCAGGTGTCACAATTGTTGATGCTGGAATAAAAGCCAAAGGCGGATTCAAAGCTGGAAAAATTATAACAGAAATCTGCATGGGCGGAATCGCAAAAGCAGAAATCATTTCGCAAAGATACGGCGAACTTGAGCTTCCATCAATACTTGTTTACACGGATTACCCTGCAATAGCGACTTTCGGCTCTCAGTTTGCTGGTTGGCAAATAAAGGAAGGCGACTACTTCGCAATTGGTTCTGGACCAGCAAGAGCCCTAGCACTAAAGCCCAAAGAAATCTACGAAAAAATAGGCTACAGAGACGATTACGAAAAGGCAATAATCGTTTTGGAAACCGATAAGCCTCCGCCACAAAAACTCGTAGAACGCTTTGTCCAAGACTGCCACGTTAAACCAGAAAACCTCGCAATAATTTTAACGCCAACGGCAAGCCTAGCAGGTGCAACACAAGTTTCTGGAAGAATAGTCGAAACTGGAATGCACAAGCTAAGCAGGCTCGGATTAAATCCAAACGCAGTACTATATGCTTGTGGAACAGCGCCAATACCGCCAATACATCCAAAATTCGTTAAAGCAATGGCAAGAACAAACGACGCAATATTGTACGGCGGAGCAGCCTACTACATCGTCGACTACGAGGACGAGGAGGAACTAAAAGCAATAGTGGAAAAGGCGCCTTCAAAAGCCTCAAAAGACTATGGAAAAACATTCCTAGAAACCTTCAAAGCAGTAAACTACGACTTTTACAAAATAGACCCAGACTTATTCGCACCAGCACTCGTCATAATAAACAACATAAAAACTGGAAACGCTTTCAAAGCTGGAGAAATTAACAGTCAAATATTGGTTAAATCTTTAACTTTCTAGCTCTCTCATTTTCACTTTTGTAAAGGTGTTTTTGATAAAAAATCTGCTGAGAAACTCGTTGAAACCATAGTTTCCTATCAGAGCAGCCATCAGAAAACTCATAACAACAATCTCTGCAACAGCTTTAGGCAATATGTAGTAGATGAATATTTGTAGTCCTACCCTTCCAATTAAAAAGGGCATCAAATAAGCGAAGAAGGCGTATGTGAATATTCCTTCTGGAACATAAGCAAGAAGAGTAACTGGCACGGCTAAAAGTGATGTGTATGACCTATTTCTTAAATTCAGTCCTTTTGACAAAAGTCCAGCAGTTAACCCCGTAAGTGCTTTGCCTAAGGGCAATCCTATAAGTCCCAACCAAGAACTCATACCTAATGGTCCAAACATTACTCCTGGAAAAACTCCAACAAAGAGTCCCGAGACAAACCCTATTATTGGTCCTCCGTAAAATCCCGCTATGTATGCTGGGATAAGTGAGAAATCAAGGGCTATTCCTGGTGCAATGTTTCCAACGTAGTAAGATATGCCAAACAGTATGTTTCCGAGCGCGCCCATTATAAGTGTGAAGGCTACTGACTTTGAGTTCATTTGTTTTCCTCGTTATGCTGTTATCCTTAATAATTATTTAAGAGTAGCTACTTAAAAAAGAGTAGAATTTAACCCCGCTCATTGAAAAATAAATATTGCTTAAGCGTATATTCTATGGGGAATTAGTTGGCTGAAACCCTGAAACTCTCGTCGAAAACCCTTAAAGATTGGCTTGAAAGGGAAACAAGCTCCGTTTTTGTTCCAGTTCACTCCCGTGCTGAAAGGTTTCTTGGCGAATTGCGGAAGGCTTTGAATGAGTTGGCTGATGCTAGCAAGATGTTGATGGACAATAGCGAAAAGGAGATTGAAAGGCGCAACATGAAAACCTACAAGCGTGCAAGAGCCTTAAGCAAGCTTTCGCGCATATTTCTTGAAAGGATAAGGCAAATTAAAGTTCCAGAAAAAGTTTCCTATGACAGCCTAAACACGCTAATCCAAGAAACGCAGAAAGCGCTTGCTGTAACTGAAGTGGACATTCGAAACTGGTTTCCAAGAATTTCCCCATTCTTCATATTGGACAGAAGAAAGTTTCTAACCGTTTTTGAGAAAGCAAAAATCTCATTAAAAGAGGCGCAAAACTTCCTAACAAAAGAATATGTTAAAACCAAAACCTTGGAAGAAACATTCCAGCTTATCGATAAGTTGCAAAGCCTAGAAAGCGAACTTGCAAACTTTAAGGAACAAAAAGCGAAAGTTGAAAACGAAAAGGTAAAGGATCTTCGGGAAATTGCTGACGCCCAGCAAAAAATGGTTGAATTAAAAAGTGGCGGAGAAATAAGCCAGCTGAGCCAAATTAACTCGGAAATAGAAGCATTAAACGCCGAACTAAAGCATAGCCTACAACACCTTCAAAAACCATTCATAAAAGTGCAGGCGCTGAGCCTCCGCGGTGGCGGAAGCGGCTTAACACAAGACGAACTAAAAAAGTTAACACAATATCTAGAAAATCCCTTTGAGGCGTTAGCCACAGAAGAGGAGGGCTATCCAATTTTGAGACAAATACTCCAAAAGCTTACCGTCTTAATGCATAATGGAAAATTGGCGCTTAAACCAGACAAAATGAGAAAGGCAGAGCAGACCATAGAAAGTATTTTAAAAAGAAACTCGCTGATGGACATCCACAAAAAATGCACCAATGCACTTTCACAAAAAAGGAATATTTCAATGTCCACTGGACTTGCGGAAAGCCAAAGCAGTCTATCCAAGCTTCAAGCAGTCATCGAAAACTTGGAGAGAAAGAAAAACGCCATAGAATCTGAAGAAAAATCGTTGGAAAGGGCAATAAGAGAAATTTTGGAGAAAATCCAAAATAATAGGGAGACGATAGAGAAGAACATTTACGGTTTTTTGGGCAAAACAGTAATCATAGAAAAAGTTGAGGCTTAAAATTGCAATTGAACATCGCGCACATAATAAAAGAGGCTTTAGAAGCCCAATACGAAGAATTTGTAAAGACTGTTGATGAGGCAAAAAACCTAATATGCAGCGAAAACGGCGATTTCGAAAATTTCAAAATTGTTGGAAGGCTTGTCCAACTCAAACCAGAAGGCGAAGCGCTCGTTATCGGCGACCTACACGGCGACATAGAAAGCTGTTTTGACATATTGAGGCAAAGCAATTTCCTCGAAAAAATGAGTCGAAAAAGCAATGCAACTCTAATTTTTCTCGGAGACTACGGCGACAGAGGCGAATACTCAAAAGAAGTCTGCTACACAGTTTTGAAGTTAAAACTCCTATTTCCAAACCAAGTCATCCTTATGCGTGGAAATCATGAGGGACCAGAAGACCTCCTCGCTTCGCCACATGACTTGCCATTAGAGTTTCAGATGAAGTTTGGCGAGAAATGGGAAGAAGCCTACACAAGAATCCGCGAACTGTTCAACTGCCTTTACACAGCAGTTCTTGTTGAAGAGCGTTGCCTAATGATTCACGGAGGATTGCCCACAACAGCCGAGACAGTTCTGGATTTAGCTTACGCCCACAAAAACCACCCAAAACAACCCTTTCTTGAAGAGATGCTGTGGAGCGACCCGAACGACTGGATAAGCGAATCATGCGCCTCGCCCCGCGGTGCTGGAAAACTCTTCGGCAAAAAGGTAACCAAAGAAATCCTCGAAAAGTTAAATGTGAAATTTTTGATTAGAGGACACGAACCATGTCACGAAGGCTACAAGATAGACCATGAAGGCATGATTTTGACGCTTTTCTCGCGGAAAGGTCCACCCTATTTTAATGCGTATGGCGCCTATCTAGAACTTGAACTCTCAGAAAAATTCGAAAACGCAGAGCAGTTAATTGACCACATCCGCCAGTTTTAAAGACCGCAAGTCGCAGAAACTTTCCTTGCAACTCATTAATATGCTATGCTGGCACCTTATGTTTACAACATATTCTCTTAATCATCGCTAAAAGAACAATAAGTCACCATCATGCAATTAGGTAAAATTGTCCAATGATTTAGATACGGGCTGAAAAACTAATGTTAAAATTAACGTTTATATCATTCAAAATTTTGTTTTATTCGGAGGCATGTTTAAAAATATGGCTATCATTGGAGATATAAACAGGAAAACTAACAACTTTTCTGTGATTATTTGCGGTAGTGCTGACGCTAACGAATATAACCCACACAACGCCTTTCAACCACAAGTTCGTAAGGGCATTATAGTTGGCCTTCATATCGGATATTCAATAGATTATATAGCCAAATCGTTGAATGTTTCTAACGAGGAGCTTTTAGACCATTTGGAATTTTTGAGAGATGCGGAATTTATTATGGAGAAAAACGGTCGAATAGTTCCTGCCTTTTTTGTCGCGTTAAAAGAAGACGTATTAAGAGTGAAGAAAGCTTCCATGGATTTAGGAGAGAAGCTTGCAAAACTCTACGAAGCTCGCTGGGAAACTGTCTTAAAAACATATTATAAGTTGTCCGTTTCGTCAAGGTTTGGTTTTGATAGGGTAGGCTTTGTTTTGATAGGTGCTTACTCTTTGGATATGATAGACAAATTTGCAGAAGAGGGGAAAATTATGCCAAAAGCTCCGAGGAGAAAAGCTGGCAGCTTCTACATGTGGGGTGTCGAGAATGGCATGGAAGCTCTTGGCAGATACGGAATGCATAGTGGTCAACTTGGTGAATACGGATTCGCAACTTTCGGAGGGGAAAAGGATAGGAGGAGAACATCTCCACCTGATCATAGGTCTAAAATTTTAATGGAAGAAATGGGCGAAAACAACGCTATAGCTGCATATGACAAGTTTATAAAACTCCAAAGTTCCGAGAGAGAAACTCTCAAGAAGAGAATAGATGAGAAGACGTTAAATGCCATTATGGAATATGAAAAGAAATATCAAGACAGTAACTACAAAATCAGCCGAGAATCAGAGAAGATTTTGAAAGAATGGCTATATTTAGATGTGAACCTCACACCTTCAGCTCCAATTTACACTCAAAAAGACATGGATGTCATCAAAAATTTTGTAGACGAAATGTCCATCCACATTTTCGACACACTCTCCAAGAATCTAAATAAGATCCAACATGCCTTTAAAAAATGTAAAGCAAGCGAATATGCTGACTTCGCGGAATTTTTCTGCTGGCTTTACCATTTAACCTTCACAGAGACCATGGATAACCTAATTGGAGAACAAAAGCTAAGCCCACCTCGTCATGGCTATGAGTTCTGGATTTGGAAGAAATGATCTTGCTTCATGCGAAATAAAAGAATTATTCTTTTGGTCACTGTTAACAGAATGTTTCGCGGACGCGGGTGAAACACCAAATCGTTAATTAAATTCTTTTTCCCTAGCTTCTCACGGATTAAACAATTGAGAGAAGGTTCGGTTTTGAAGATTGGAATATTGACGCGAAATAGGAATTCTTGGAGTTCAACCCAACTCAGAGAAGCCCTAACAAGACGCGGCATACCGCACATATGCTTTAGCTTTCCGCGATTGGCTGCGCGTGTCGCCTATTCGCCAAAAATAGGTATAGGCAACGTCAGCATACTAGAGGATTTGGATGCTCTAATAATTCGTCCAATTGGGAGAGGCTCCCTAGAAGAAATCGTGTTCAGGATGGATCTGCTCTATAAGATTGAACGGAATGGCATTTACGTTGTTAATCCGCCAGAAGCCATAGAACACTGCGTCGACAAATATGATGTTCTGGCGATTTTGGAGGAAAAAGGCATACCAGTGCCAAGAACAGCAGTAACGGAAAACGTGGAACAAGCCGTGAAGGCTTTTCATGAACTTGGCGGCGACGTAGTCGTAAAACCATTATTTGGCTCGCGTGGCATAGGTTCAACGCGCATAAGAGACGCCGAAGTTGCATCAACAATATTTAGAGCCTTAAACTTTCATCACAACGTGCTCTACATACAAGAGTTTGTGCCACATGGCTTTTCGGATATCCGCGCACTAGTAGTTGGCAACAGCGTCATCGCAGCCATGCGCCGAGTGGCAAACAGTTGGAAAACAAACTACAGCCAAGGCGCCAAACCAGAACCAGCCAAACTTGAAAGCGCATTAGAGGAATTAGCCATAAAATCTGCCGGGATTATAGGATGCAAAATTGCAGGCGTCGACATACTAGAAGGACGAAATGGACCACTAGTTGTAGACGTTAATAGTCAACCAGGATGGAGAGGCCTACAATCTGTAACAGATTTTAACATCGCCGATAAAATCGTTGACTTCATTCTGTCGGACATAAAAAGGTAGAGAAGGAAAGAGCAAGTTGAAGCGTGTAAAAATTGTTAAATTCGACCTTTCAACTGGAAAAGTTCAGAGAAAATTTGATTATGTGGCGGAGGAGAAGCCCCTACACATCCACGTAAATGGGAAACATTATGCAACGATAGCGTGCTCTCCGTCAAACCTTAAAGAACTGGCCGTTGGACACCTACTCTCAGAAGGAATAATAAAGGCTCTAGAGGAAATCGCAGAAATAAACCTAAAAAATGATGGAACATGCCAAATAAAACTCAAACCAAAAATTAACATAAAAAACAGAATAGCCCTTGCAAGGCCTTATTCACGCATAATCTCTTCCGTATGTGGAGGCACATGGCCACACGCTTTTGTGGGAAAAATGCCAAAGGCAACTTCAAACCTTAAAGTGAAGGCGCAGCTAATCAAAGAATGCGTCAAAAACCTAAACGTCATGGCTGAAACTTTCAGAAAGACTGGCGGCGTACACGCAGCAGCCATCTACAAGAGCGATGGAACAATTGTGGCTTTCGCCGAAGATATTGGTAGGCATAACGCTGTGGACAAAGCCATTGGAACAGCAGCCCTAAACAAAGCGGATTTCAGCAACTGTTTCCTTGCGTTAAGCGGCAGACTAACCGCCGACATAGTGCTAAAAGCGGCAAGAACCAAAATACCAATCATAGCTTCAATAGCCGCCGCTTTAGATTCGGGAATAGAAATTGCAAAACAAACAAACATAACACTCATTGGTTTTGTTCGTGGAAACCGCATGAACATTTACAGCTTTCCGAAAAGAATCCTTTCATAAGGGTCATTAGCTTTCTGTGGAAAAAGCGTTTCTTTACCATTTTTGACGAGTATTCGCCGCTCATCTTTAAGGAAAACGCCCAAAAAACTTGCTTCAACATTGTTTTGGCGCAGAACACGTGCAACCTTATCTTTTGCTTTTGGGCTGACAGCAGCTAAAACTGTTCCAGTAGAAGACATGGATAATATTTGTTCTTCTGAAAGCTTGAAGAAACCCGCAAGCGTTTGAACCTCTTTTGAAACTGGAATTTTTTCTCGCTCTACTTTGAAGCCGACTATAGAGTTATTAGCCATCTCATTTAAAGCGGATGTTAATCCACCCTCCGTTGCGTCATGCATGGCATGTATTCCACCGACATCAGCAAGCAGCAACGCCTCTTTTACACAGCTTTGCATGGAAACAAGTCTTGAGAGTTCCATTACCCGTCTAGCCCCAAATAGTTTTTCAGCCAGTTCCCTACGTATTAACGCAAAGTTTACAGCTATTTCTAAACCGAGAGACTTTGTAAATAAAATGTAATCGCCTGGTCTTGCCCCACCAGGTGTTATCAACTTACTACTTTCAACTGTGCCGTAGGCTGTACAAACACCAACCAAACTTGACAAGCCGTCGTAAACGCCAGTGTGACCAGTTACAATTGCCATTTCTAACTCTTCAGCTGCTTTGCAAGCCTGCCTCATCACCTTGTAAAAGGTTTCCGGCTTTGTTTTAGCCGGACCCAAAAGGTTTATTGCGCAGTATTCAGGTTTTGCGCCAAAAAGTGCAACGTCAGAAGCTGCATAATGTATAAGAAGCCAGCCAAACCAATTTTCCGGAACGCCAACACAGGGATCTGTGGAAACAACTATGCATTTGTCATCAATTAGATGAACGCCTGAGTCAAATCCTGGATGTGGCGGCACGATAACTCTTGCATCCCTTTTTATGCATCCCAGCAGTTTTTTAAGGTCCTCTGTGGAAAGTTTTCCCATTTTGCATCCTAAGCCTTGGTTCTTAAAAGTTCGATGCCCTTGCTTGTTATTTTGAATGGAATCCAATCTAATGGGTGGTTGCATCCTTCCATTTTCACTATGCGCAGTTCCCTTCGACATTTTTCCTCATTAAATCTGAAATAAAATATGTTGTGTGCCTTGTTCAGGTCTAAATCTGTAGCGCGTTGAGTTGCCACATCCTTCTGTGTTGCCGCCGTCATGATGTCGATATTAACTATGTTGTCAAAGTGACACCAGTTGATAGTCCAATCTTCAACAGGCTCCATGTACTTCAAATCATAAAGGGCGAATAGTTGCTCGCTGAAGTCTCCAGCAGCAAACCTTGTAACTCCCCTTTCCGAAATTAATCTGTCAATGCGCTTCATTTCTTCAAAGTCTTCAAGGCTGAAGTATATTACCCTCGGGTCCTTTGGATAAGGCTCAAAATGCGGAAAAGCTTGTATCGCAATAAACTTGCCTCTTTCTATGTAGGGTTCGATGTTCCAGCCAAAAGACTTAAAATAGGATATTAAACGTGGAAAAGGCTTGTCCATGACATCATAGGCTACAGTTTCGCCTTCCTGTAAACCTTGCCAAAGAAACTGCATGGCAAAAACGGTTTTACCAGTTCCAGGTGGTCCGTAAAGAATATTTCGTGAGCCGGACTCGATGCCACCGCCAATTAACTCGTCAAATCCTTTTATTCCAGTTTTCAGCTTAGCCATGGCATCTCCCATTAAAGAGCATATTTTAATGTTCCCCTTTCCACCAAAATCGCCATAATTATAGCGCTTACAATGAACTCCACTAGCAAAAAGCTACCATTGTATATTGCTGGCCATAAAAATTGACCCCATTCTGGTGGGAACTCGTAGATGGTGACCCATATGAAAGCTCCTACAAGATAGTGTATCAAAAACTTTACGAAAACGCTTAATGAAACTCCAGCAATGGCAAAAGTTACAGTTTGCCTTTTGTGAAATAATCCTGTCAACCCGAGAACACCAAAGGCTACTGGGTACTCAAGAAAAACTTGTAAAGGTGTTGCAACTATGTTTGCAGCACCGACGAGCATGACATCGATAAACAATGCTAAAATGCCGAAAATTACGCCGGCAGCGAATCCAGCGTACAAGCCTCTCCTCATAGCAAGCCACATAACTGGAACCATGCTTCCTAAAGTTATTGAACCACCATATGGAAGAGTAAACGGGCGAATCACATACAAGACAGCTGAAAGAGCAGCAAACACTACAATTTCGGCAAGAATCCTAGCTTCAAATTTTCCTTCACTCACGGTTTTTCCCTCCGCCAGCATTACCTGGATCAGGTTCTAGGGGTCGACGGCGTTCAGCCGTCCTCTCAGCCGGGTCACCGCCCAGCTCCCCCAAACCCTTTAGTGGGGTAATTGTTATTTAGTTGTATATTTATTTTTCCTAGAGTTGGCGTTTGCTGGGATGTTGCGTATGAAGTCTTTGCCTAAGGGGTTCAATCCAAGCGATGTCGAGCGTAAGTGGCAGAAGGCTTGGGAGGAGCTTGGAGTTTACCGTTTTGACTGGGAGGATAAAACGCGTCCAGTTTTTAGCATTGATACTCCTCCGCCTTATCCTTCTGGCGAGTTTCACATGGGCAATGTTTTGAACTGGACCTACTTTGACATTGTAGCGCGTTACAAGCGCATGAGAGGTTATAACGTTTATTTTCCGCAGGGTTGGGACTGCCACGGCTTAAGCATCGAGGTTCAAGTTGAACGTGAACGTAATGTTAGGAAACGTGAGGTTCCGCCTGACAAGTTTCGCAAGTGGTGTGAGGAGCTTGTTGAAAAATACATTAACATGATGCGGGAAAGCGTTATTAGATTGGGATGCAGCGTTGACTGGACAACCGAATACCGCACGATGGACTCTGACTATTGGCGTAGAACCCAGCTTAGCTTCATAATTCTATACAAGAAGGGTTTCATTTACCAAGGCACGCATCCAGTCAACTGGTGTCCAAGATGTGAAACAGCTATTGCTGATGCTGAGGTGGACTATGAGGAACGCGAAGGAACACTCCATTACATTAGGTTTCCGCTTGAAAACAGCAATGAATTTTTGCGCATAGCAACAACCCGTCCAGAGTTTATCCCAGCATGCGTGGCCGTTGCTGTTAATCCAGAAGATGAAAGGTTTAGAGGTTACGTTGGTAAGCGGATAATTGTTCCAATAGTTAACCGCAGCGTCGAAATAATCCCAGACGAGGAGGTTGACCCTTCATTTGGTACAGGCGTGGTTATGATATGCACTTACGGCGACAAGGAAGACGTCAAAACCGTGATTAGGCATAAGCTTCCAGTCATAACGCTTTTGACGGAAAACGGACTGATAAACGAGAACGGCGGAAAATACAAGGGCTTAACCATAGAAGAGGCGAAAAAAGCAATAGTTAAAGACCTTGAAGCCGCTGGGCTTCTCGAAAAAACCGAAAAGTTAAGGCAGGAGATAGGTGTCTGCGACAGATGTGGGGCGTCAGTTGAAATTCTTGAGCGCAAACAGTGGTTTATGAAGACCCGAATATTAACAGACAAGGTTGAGAAGGCAGCGCGTGAAGTGGTTTGGTATCCAGATTACATGAAGATTCGCCTCATAGACTGGGCGCGTTCACTGGACTGGGACTGGGTTATAAGCCGCCAACGCGTTTTCGGAACGCCGATACCAATATGGTACTGTAAAAAATGCGGCGAAATAATACTTGCAAAAGAGGAATGGGTGCCAATAGACCCAAAACTTGAAAAGCCAAAAATAGATGCTTGTCCAAAATGCGGATGCACTGAATTCATTCCAGAAAGAGACGTTTTCGACACTTGGATGGACTCATCCATATCATGCGCAGTTCACGCTGGTTGGCCTGACCGCGAAGATTGGCGTAGGCTTTTCCCAGCTGACTTGCATCCTTCTGGCATAGACATTATTAGGACTTGGGCTTACTATTTGATGGTTAGGCACTTGGCGCTTTTTGGTGAAAAGCCCTACAAGAGTTGCCTAATCAACGGCATGGTTTTGGGTCTAGATGGCAGAAAAATGAGTAAATCCTTGAAAAATTATGTGCCAGCGCCAGACGTGCTTGACAAGTATGGCACAGACGCGACTAGGCAGTGGGCTGCTGGCGGCGGAGCCACGGGTTCGGACATTCCTTTCCGATGGCAAGATGTTGAGTATGGGAGACGCTTTTTGACGAAGCTTTGGAACGCCGCGAGGTTTGTGTGTGCTCAACTTGAGGATTACAGAGGCGATGAAAAGTTTGATTTACAGCTTTTGGACAAGTGGATTCTAAGCAAGGCTGAAAAAACAACGCAGAAGGTTACAGAAGCTCTTGAAAACTACCAGTTCAACATCGCCCTAGAGGAAATCCGCAACTTCACTTGGCATGTCTTCTGCGACGAGTACATAGAAGCTGTTAAGGATAGGCTTTACAAACCAGAAGTTTACGGAGAAGAAAAACGAAAGGCCGTGCAGTACACGCTTTATGAAGTCTTATACCGCATAATCCAACTTTTAGCACCAATATCACCACACATAACAGAAGAAATTTACCAAGCGTTGTATGCTGAAAAAATCGGCAAAAAAAGTCTTCAAATAACGCCTTGGCCAATAGTCGACGCAAAACGCATAGACGAGGATGCTGAAAAGAAAGGCGACCTAATAATAGCCGTAATAGGCGCTATTAGACGCGAAAAGGCTGAAAAGCGCAAACCATTAAACTCCACAATAAAACGTTTGCGTATTTACGCTGGAAGCAGCAAAAACGCGAGCACATTAAGCGAAAGCAAAGAAGACATTATTGGCACGTGCAAAATCGCGCATTTGGAGATTCTGTCCGAGAAAGGCAAAGGCAGAGCAGTCGAAGAGTTTCCAGAAATAACCTTCATAAGCGAATATTAGCGCCTTTTATGGCTTCAGCCAAGTTCCAACATCAACCCAAAGCTTTTTGAATTTTCTTAATTTCTTCTATTAGCTTGTCGATTTCCTTTTCCGTATTGTAGAAGTGTGGTGAAACCCTTACTCCATTGGCTCTTGCAGAAACAACTATGCCGTTTTGGCGTAGGCGTTGCACAACTTCCTCTGGCTTGTCGATTTTGAAGTTTACTATTCCAGAACGATATTGCCTTTCCTCTGGAGTTTGAAGCTTTAAACCTAAAGCCTTTACAGCTTCTATTAAACGGTCAGTAAGCGCGATTATTCGTCTTTCAATTTTTTCTATGCCGAATTCTAAAAGCATTTTCATGGCTTCTGCCGCACCAATGAAGCTTATGAAGCTTGGAGAGCCAACCTCAAAGCGACTGGCAGTTGGTGGCAAATCTAAATGCCGTATATCCCAAAAATCCACTGTTTCGAAAACCTCTTGTTTCACGCTTGCCCAGCCAACGAATGGAGGCTCAAACTCTTCAATAAGCTCCTCCCTAACATATAGGTAGCCGCATCCAGACGGGCTTAGGAGCCACTTGTAACATGCTGTTGCAAGAAAATCCACACCGTCCCTTTTAACGTCCACTTTTAAGGCGCCAACAGACTGTATGGCGTCAACAATCAAGTGTGCACCATGCTCGTGGGCTATTTCGCTTAAGGCTCGTAAGTCATTCCGAAAGCCATTAGCATATTCCACATGGCTGACTGCAACAGCCACAGTTTTATCGTCAACAGCTCGCTCTACATCCTCAAGCAAAACTTTTCCACCAACATTTTTCACGTACTCAACCTTAACGCCTAAGCTTTTGCGTAGCCAAGGATAAACGACGGAAGGGTACTCCAAATCTGTTGTTACAATTTTCGAGCCGCGTGGATATCGGAGAACGTTTGCCGCAATGTTTAAGCCCATAGAAGTGTTTTCAACTAAGGCTATTTCTTCTGGTTCTGCGCCAATAAGCCTTGCAAATAAGGGTTTTCCGCCGTTATTCCATGCAATTGCTGTGTCTCCTAAATCTGAAAAGTCGTTAACACATTTGTGCATGATGTCTGCGACGGGTTTTGGAAGCGGAGACTGCGCAGCATGATTCAAAAACACTTTATTCCTAGTTACTGGAAACAGTTCGCGAATTTTTCCAATGTTTTGCATGCGCGTCTCTTCCGTTCGACATCTATGTTAACGAAATTAACAGCCTTCCAGTTATAAGTTTAGGGTATAGCGTTAATCGAAAAGCCTCCAAAACAAGACCAGTATTTGCGCAACAACCTTTTCAACTCGTCAACTGTTCTTTCGACGGTTCTACGACATTGCGGCGGTTCACTCGGCGGTTCGTAAGGCTCTTTAACGTTTATCTCCTTCAAGCCTACAACTCCAGCAACTAGGGCATACCAGCACATGGGCAAAACTTTCGGGTTGTAGCCGCTTCCAGGCACGAGAACAAGCTTTCCGCCGCAAACGGCGTCAGCGGTTTCCCTAATTAGCTTCGCGACTTCAAAAAAGCCCTTTGCCGTTAGGTTTAGGTCTCCAAGTGAATCCGCAAAGTGCGAATCGCTTCCACCATTGGCAATTATGATTTCGGGTTTAAACTCGTCGGCTAAAGGAACAAAAATCTCATTTAACGCATAAAGGTAAGTGTCGTCACCAGTGCCTGGTGGAAGAGGCACGTTAACGTTGTAGCCCTCTCCAGCATCTTCGCCTATCTGCCAAACAAACCCCGTTCCAGGATAAAGCGTGCGCGGGTCTTGGTGGAGTGATATGAATAGGACGTTTGGGTCTTTGTAGTAGATGTCGCTTGTGCCGTTTCCAAAGTGCACGTCATAATCCAAAATCAAAAAGCGCTTAACGTTGCGTTTAGCCCTCAAATATTCAACTAGGATGGCAATGTCGTTGAAGATGCAGAAGCCTCCGCCATAACTTTTGCCAGCATGATGGTAGCCGCCACCTATGGAAATTGCCTTTTTCGCTTCGCCATCAAAAACGAGCCTTCCGCATTCTAACGCACCGCCAATAACGAGCATGGCAGCCTCAAGTATTTGCGGAGAAACTGGCGTTTCAACGTCATAAGGCTTGTTTTTCTCGGCTAGGCTGAAGATTAAGTTAACATAGTCTTCTGAATGAACCCTAAGCAAATCCTCCTTTGAAGCGGGTTTTGGCTCGATAAGTCTAACGTCAGAAAACCTGAACAAGCCCTGGCTCTCAAAAAACTTGAACGCATTTTCGAATCTGTCGCCTCTGAACGGATGTCCCTCACCGAGGTCGTACTGTTTAAACTTTTCATGGAAGGTCATTGCGGTTTTTACAGTTTTTTCAGGCAACAGTTCACCTCATGCACACAATAGAGCATTAAAGAAACTGGGCTTTAATATAAGATTCTATTTGAGGCAAATTGTGAATAGAAAAAGGGAAAAGCGTGTTTATTGTTGAACTTGCTGTTCGTCAGTGTTTGGTGTTGTCTGCTGTTGTGGTTCTTCAGCTTTCGTTTCTACAACAACTGCTTCAACAGTTGTTTCTTGTGGCGGTGGGGGTGTTGGCGCGAGTTCGCTTATGTTTTGGATTGTGTTTGCTTCTGGAACTTCAATGCCGCTTGAGATTTGGTTTATAGCCTCTTTTATCATGTTTAACTCGTTTCTTGCAGTTTCAAGTCCAACCGAGAGAACACCGATTTCACGCTGATAAGTTTCCTCGTCAACTTCACCAGTAACGTGTTGAATTTCAAAGTTCGCAAGCAGCATCTCCAACGTCTTGATTTGCCCCTCAAGCTCATTCACCTTTAAGTT
>Ga0315298_1000167_pt1 | contig 131590 bp, 93 predicted proteins | sample WHS_1_MG_FD_203077 | JGI IMG/M metagenome (GOLD analysis project Ga0315298, IMG submission 203077) | Extremophilic microbial mat communities from Washburn Hot Springs, YNP, Wyoming, USA - WHS_1_MG | ecosystem: Environmental > Aquatic > Thermal springs > Hot (42-90C) | place: USA: Wyoming...
ATGCGTAACCAGAAATTTTTGCTGGCGCGCCACCGGCGACTGCAACCGCAAAAGCCGCTGCGGATTGGCGACATTGCCGCTTATGCCAATCAACCCGGCGAGCAGGCACGGATATCTAGCGCCAATTTCCCATGCCATCAAGCAGCCCTGGGAAAATCCAAAAATAAAGGTCATCTCGCTAGGAAACCCGGCCTGGCGGTGGTGTTCCAATAGTTCAACCAAAAGCTTGTAACTGCGCTCTATGCCGGGTACGGCGTTTCCGGGGAAATCAAACCATGAATAGCCGCCATAATACGGGTCCGGCGCATTTACCAATAGATAATTCAGCTCCTTAAACCCGAGCGCATCGGGCAACCAGCGATAGCCCTCCATGCTGTCACCAAGCCCGTGCATCACCAGGATGCTCCAGCGCGATTGACTGTCGGCAGCCTTGACCAATTCCGTTTCCAACATGCCCCGAAAAATAGTGCTTGAAAAACTTTTGCCAATGCAATTCCGCCGCCATGCCTCACGGCACGGGGCTTGAAGCCGCCTGAGCCGGTTTCAATGCCGGGTCATCCAAATCCAGCCGGTAAAGCACTTGATTGTACTCATATCGCAGCGTCGGAACCGGTTTGTCGGCAAATTGCATTGTAAAGGTGCCTTCAAACAACAAAACCGGCGAGTTTTCAGCAGTGAATTCAGGGTGCAACCGCGGGTTGTAAAAGGTGTAGTTTTCATGGCTCAGAATTTTTACTGCCCTTCCCCAGGGGCCGTAAGGAGAGCCGGCCTCGGCATACCAAAGCTCGCCAAAAGCCGACGGCTTCCCAAATGCCTCCATGAAAACCGTAACCCAGCGGCGGCGCCACGGATTCCATGCAATGGAGCCGCTGTGCGGTTTGACTTTTTTACCATCCGCCGCGCTCGTCAAGTTCGCCTGCGGTTGCAACGGCTCCCAGCGGGCTGGATTCTGCCACGCCTCGAATGTGGCCGGGCACTGCAATGACGGTAGCGGATTGCCAAACAATACCAGAGAGCGCCCGGCGTCATCCTTCCAAATCACAGCGTGCCCCTCCGGCAGCGGTGGAGGTTTCGGCGCAGAATCGGACTTTGTCCAAACAACCTTTAACTTCTCGAAATTCTCCGTTTTGTCATTCCAAACACACAGCCCCCATTCGTAGGCTTCGAGCGGCGGCTTGATTTTCGCGTAGGCCGCAACAAGGCGTGGCGTTCCGCTTGCATCCGGCAACGTAATCAGTCCGGTCAGCCATGTCGGGCCGTTGCCAGGCATTTTGGCTATTCCACGCGGGCGTCCACTCGCATCTGAATAGAGGTCAAACCGCAATTTCACAGGTGGCTTGAAAGAAGTCAACGGCTGTATTGGGGTTGTGGCTCCAGTGCTGTCAAAAATGCCCAGCGGATAGTGTGGCAGCGTGGTATCGCCCCATAACCAAAAAAGACGCCCGCGGTAGATGGCGTTTTGAACGCTGTCGCAACCGAAAACCCCGCTTTCGCGACAGTCCGTCTCCTGTCCCAATTTCTGGCTTTCGGCAAACAGCCCGGCGCCAGTCAACCGCCCCAGCCGGCGTGCTATGATGGAGCGGGTCACTTCCACCCGCGAAGTTGCGCCAGGTTGCAGTTTGATGCGCACACCACGATAGCCAAAACCATCCGGTGGCACTTCATAACCATGGCCACTTACATCAAACCACACCTCGCGATTCATCAATTCAGGCGCATCAACGGCAATAACTCCGTTGTTGTCGCTGACAAACCGCATCTGATGCGTTGTGCGCAATTCCACAAGCGGCACAGGCCAGCCGCTGCCCTTCTCCACCACTTCAATCTGGCATGGAGCTATACCGGCGGCCAAAGCAGCATACCCGCACAAAACAAAATACAAAAACCAAACCATCCACTCCCTTGTTGGAAATCGCATCGAAGCCAGAGTAAATCGTGTCACGCCAAAAGGCAAACCCGGCCTTTGGCTACGGCCGGGTTTGCGTTAATGAAACGTCAAAGCGACAAATACTCAGTAATTGACGCCCACATTGCGGTATTCGTCGTAAAGCGCCCAGAGGTTTATCGGATTGAAACTGCGGCCAAACTTCAAAAGCCGGGCGCTGCCATCGCAGAAAACGTAATTGGAAACACCGCCCTGGTTGGTCTTGCTCGTGCTGAAATGCCGGCTCTGGTCAAGCTGCGCCACGTCATACGGGTCTTCATAATCCATGTAGAAGTGGCCGGATTCATTTGCCTTCTCGCCAAAGGCGATCGTATCGGACGGATATTTCACCGCCGACTCCGGGATGGGAACCGGCGCACTGCCAGTCCGATAATATGACCATAGATTGGTGGGCCGGTTGATTTTCACATAATCATTCCAACCGTTTAGAATGAAACTGCGCGGCGCGCCGTCCAGCGGCCATTGTACCGGGTCACTCATGGTAATTCCAAATGTTTTGGGGTCATCCGGGCCGTCGCTGGGACAAAGCAGGATTTTCGCATTTGCAATTTCGTTGCTCATCTGGCCGGTCCAACATGGTTTGTAACGGCGCAAAGGGAAATAGCCCTCGTTGTCATCGGTGTACATCCGCAATGCAAGACCGAGCTGTCGCATGTTATTAAGACACTGTATGCGCTTGCCGCTCTCCTTTGCCCTGGCAACGGCAGGCAGCAGCATGCTGGCCAGAATGGCGATTATGGCGATGACCACCAGCAGTTCTATCAAGGTGAAAGCAATCGCGCTTTGCGCCTGACCGTTGATTTTCCTTGTCCGGATCATATCACTATTTAAGACATTCATAAGCCGCTTTCGGTTACCAAAATCTTTCCAAAACTTTCCAAAATCAAATCCAGTTGGTTGGACGGAAAATAACAGCAGTTTGTTCAGAATAAAATTTTCCAGTTCAAAATCAAAAAATCCCTCCAGGTGGAGCGATTCGCTCATGACAATGATACAAAAAATGGCCGCCCCAAGCGGCGGGACGGCCATCGGCGTGTTTTATTGGAGTTTTACGGTTCCGTTGCAGGACAAGGCACGGGCACAAACCTGTAGAACTTGCGCACATGCGTGTCAGCCGCCGGATCAACATAATTTTGGGCGGCGGACAGATTATTTGTGCCGATGATCACCCAGTTAACAAGATTGGTGCTTAGCTCTATTCGCACGCAGCCGGTGTAGTTGGTTGGGAGCCGGACGTTGATGGTGCCATCCGGCAAAGGCCTTGTCGTAGGCTCCGGAATGTCATTGTCCAGTATCACCGCTGCGGCGCGCAATCTCCAGGCAGCAACCGCGGTGTTGGCATGGAAGCCTGCATCTTGCTCCGAATTAGCGTCTGTCGTCACCGCCACCACCGGCTCAACCGGATTTGGCACCACAAGACTCAGGATAACGGTTTCCGGCCCTTCCCTCAGGTTATCGTCAATGGGGACAACCAAAATGTCTGCGTACCGGCTGCCCGGCGGGATTGTGACAACGCCAGGCAATGTTTCATAGTCAACCCCGTTTGAGGCCGTGCCGCTGATGGTATAAGGAACTGTCAATGCTGTGTTCGTGTCGCCTCCATGCCGGCGCACACGGAACAACGCGGTGTTTATCCGGCCTTCATGATTGGTCCCTTCGCGGGCGCAGGCATCAATGGCCGTGATAGAAACGCCTTCATAATTTGTTGGCGGCGGTGGCGGTGGAGGAGGCGGCGTGTTGCTGACAACCGCGATGCGAATTGGCTGCGAAACTCCAACCGCGCCTTTTGTATCCCAAGCCTTTGCAAGCAGGGTGTACTCGCCAACAGGGACATTGCTCCACAACAGGCCATACAACGGCGCCGGCATGATGCCCGCGCTGTTGGCGCCATCCAACTGCACAGGGTCAAGTATTGGCAGCGGATTTGTCACCACGCCAAGGCTTTGGTTGTTGGCAAAAAACTCGACTTGCGTTATTCCATCTGCATCCTTCGCGGCGGCAGTGATGTTTATGTTGGCCGGCGCCACAAAGCGCGCACCCCACGCAGGATGCACTATCGCCACAAGCGGCGGGTAGTTGGTTGTTTGGAAGTCGTTGTCCCGAATATACACTGTGGCGGCATCCTGGTTTCCAATGCGATAGCAGGTTGGCGGTGGCGGGTAAATCATGGGGCATATAGGCGGCAGTATTTTCACTGTTACCGTCTCGGTTGACTCCGGAATTGTGTCATCAATCGGCGTTACCACCAACTCAACTGCATGTTGGCCCGCTGGAATGACGACGCTATCCGGCAACGCCACATAATCAACGCCGTTGCTTGCAGTGCCGCCAATCCCAAGATTCACCGTCAACTCGCCTTCAAGCCAGCCATCGCGTGAAATCACAAATTTGCCGGTGTTTTCCCCAGGCTCGGCAGCCTCAGCATCAACAGCCGCAATGCGCACCACCGTGAATGGTGGCTGTACAACAACAGTAACCGCCGGGGAAATGGCGGTGGCGCCCTGATTGTCAGTTGCCCTGGCCGTAAGCGTGTATGTCCCGGCAGGCACGTTTGACCACACCAGCATCCATGAAATTTGGGTCGTTCCGTTTGAATCTGTTGTAACCGGCGCTGTTACCACGCCGATGCTGGCATCACCATTGAAATACTCGACCGATACCACCCGCCCATCCCTGTCATAAGCTTGGGCGTTGAGCACGATGTTGGCAGGAGCCATGAAGTTGCTGCCCTGCACCTTCAAAACTATTGATGGCGGATAATTCGTCGGCGGGGGCGGTGGAGGCGGAGGCTGTGCCGGATTCACCACCACGGTTTTAACCGCCGATGACGCCGAGGCGCCGGCGTTATCTGTGGCAACAGCCCTCAAATTATAAGTGCCGGCATGCACCTGGCGCCATAGGAAGTAATAATGGTTTTGATACCCGCTGTTGCCGCCACCGCCTGAAGTTGTCGCCGTATTTGTTATTACAGCCAACCTCACATCGTTGGCATAAAATTCAACGGTTGCAATCCATCCGTCTTGGTCAACCGCTTCAGCCACCAAGCCTATGTCGGCTGGTTCAGTGAAATTCGTCGCTGTCGGATAAACCAAGCTAACTGTTGGCGGCAAATTCACAGGCACAGGCGGGTCTGTGCTGATTTGAGCCTGCAATTGCAAGCAAATGGCCAACAATGCAAATGCAGAAGTTAACCACGCCAAACGTTTGAACGATACCGCTTTCATGTTTGTTTTCATAACTTCACTCTCCAACTGCCTTTTTACAGTTTTCAACCACTACAGCAACATCTGAACACAATACAACCTCTGCTTGTATCATGCATTTTAGATGCCAAACTTTCCAAAAATGCCACTATCAACACAACTTGTTAATTTCCAGCAGGTTACGGAATAACCTTTTCAAGATTGTCTGAATTTTTAGGCTGTAAATTGCGGACTTATACCCAAATTTGCAGGACAAGTCGCATAACTATTGGGTGTAATGCCCCAACGAAATTTTCGCACAAATTTTCCAAATTTTTCTGGCATTCTTTTTGCTCATAAGGTAATTGGCATCGCCTTGCACTGAAAGGTGAAGAGTAAAACAAATGAAAGTTGTATTTAGCGTACCACTGGCAATCCTACTGGCCGGTTTTCAGTCATTGTTCGCCGCCAATTTGGCGCTTCAAGGAACCGCGTCACAAACTTCAACACTGGTCAATAGCGCCATTCCAGTAGCCAGCAAGGCGATAGATGGCAACCGGGATGGCAATTTCAACAACGGCTCAGTCAGCCACACCACTGGTGGAACAGACAATGATCAATGGATGGTGGACTTGGGGGCGGCAAAGGTGGTGGATTCAATAACACTTTGGAACCGCAGCGATTGCTGCACAAACCGGCTCAGCAACGTCCGCATCTCAGTATTAGACAGCAGCTTCAATGAAATATATGGGGTTGATATTCCGAACAGTAATCCGGTCACAAACAGCCCGTTTGTGCGGGGATTTCCAATACCATTTGGCACTGTCGGGCGTTATGTGCGCGTCATGAGTCTTCCAGGCGCAAATGCTTATGGTGACAACGTGGTTTCGCTGGCGGAGGTGGAAGTTTGGGGGCACCAATCGTTGCAAAATTTGGCGCGCCATCCACTGGCCACGGCAAATCAATCATCAACCGGCTCAGGCGGCGTCGCCAGCCGCGCCATTGATGGCAACACAGACCCGACATTTAACAACGGCTCGGTTTCACACACTGACCCTGCGGTTACCGGCGAAGTTTGGTGGGAAGTCAATTTGAACGGTAGCAGCCTGATCAGCGAAGTTTGGTTGTACAACCGGGGTGACTGTTGCGGCGATCGTCTGAGCAACTTCCGTCTGTCCGTTTTCAGCGGCTCTGTGGAAACTTACGGGGAAAATTTTTATGTCGGCTCAGGTAATGTTCCACAAGGCGGAGCATTTGCAAAGACATTCACGCAGCCTGTGGAAGGTGACCGGGTGCGTATCAGCCTGATAAATGGCACCAACAATGCCGGCAACAGCATTCTCGCGCTGACCGAAGTGCAGGTCTTCGGACAAGCCGGCGCCGATGTAACGCCGCCGCTCCTGATTGAGGCAGGCAACATTTCAAGCAACGTGGTACGGGTGCAGTTTTCCGAGCCTGTCTCGGCGGATACCGCAACAAATGTTTCAAACTACGCTTTAAGCAACTCAGCCGGGCAAATTGCAATTTACACCGCTGTTCTGGACGGATTCCGCGGCGACGCGGTTTTATTAACTACCATGCCGCTGGTTTCCGGCGATGTATGCGAGCTTTCGGTTACCGGAATTAGAGACCGCTCTGCTGCAGGCAATTTATTGGCTGCAAACAGCCGCCTGAGTTTCACCGTCAAGCCGTTCTATATGATGCAAGTCGGCGACGGCCCTACAACCAACACATTTATGCAAGTTTCCAACGGCTTTGATGTCGTAGGCGGTGGCACAAGCATTTTGGGAGCTTCCGACCAGTTCACTTTCGGCTTCCAGCAGTACACTGGCGATTTCGATGTAAAAGTCCGGCTGGAACGCCTCGAATTTGCCGATGTTTGGACCCAGGCCGGACTGATGGCCCGCGAAACCCTCGGCGCCGACAGCCGGTTTGCCGGCGTGTTTGCAACGCCAAGTCTGGGCGGGACATTTTTCAAATACCGCTCCGCCCAGGCAACAAACACAACCTCGAGAGGCAATTTTCCGACAACATATCCCCAAACCTGGCTTAGGTTGCAACGAAGTGGCAATACTTTCACCGGCTACGCAGGCGTTGACGGCCAAAATTGGCTGACGTTGGGGAGCGTAAATCTCTCCATGCCGGTCACGGTATATTTCGGGCTTGCGATGTCGAGCGCAAGCGCCTCAACCAATGTCACCGCCAGTTTTCGCGATTTTGGACCAGTGTCAAGCGGGGTCACCACCAATACCTTTGCGCTGCCGACCGAGCCACCCGGGCCGACCAGCCGCCGCACGGGACTGTCAATCACAGAAATCATGTACAACCCCAAGCGCCCGGCCGGCATGACCAACAGTCTTGAATTCATCGAACTTTTCAACGGTTACGCTTTGGATGAACGAATGGACGGCTGGCGCGTAACCGGTTCAATCAATTTTACATTTCCAACCGGCTTTGTACTGAAAGCCGGCGCTTACGTGGTGCTGGCAAGGGACCCTGATGCTGTAAGAAATTATTACGGCATCGCAAACGTAATCGGGCCGTGGGACAATGCGGCTACGGACGGTTTGCCAGCCAATGGCGGAACAATCCGGCTTCGCAACCGCCAGGGCGCCGTGCTGCTGGAGGTCAAATACAACAACCGCCTGCCATGGCCTGTGGCAGCCGACGGCACCGGACATTCACTCGTGCTGTCCTGCCCAAGCCTCGGAGAGAGCAATCCGGCCGCATGGTCACACAGCCGCAGAATCGGCGGCTCGCCCGGCGGGCCGGAGCCGTGGGATGCAGATGCGCTTGATTCTGTCGTCATCAATGAGTTCAGGGCAAACAGCATCGCGCCGGAAACTGATTTCATTGAACTATACAACCACGGCAACTCGCCGGTTGACATCAGCGGCGCGTTTTTGAGCGACACTGCAAACACAAACAAGTATCAAATCCCAGCCGGCAGATTGTTGCCCGCGCGCGGCTTCATGGCATTCACCACAAATGAACTTCGATTCGGATTAAAATCTGAAGGCGGCCGGATTTACTTGGTCAACTCAAATCAAACGCGGGTGATTGACGTGGTTGAGTATGAAGGGCAGGCCCGCAGGATTTCATCCGGGCGCAGCGCCGATGGCGCGCCCTATTTTTACGAACTATCCACCCCAACCCCCGGCGCGCCAAACGCTCCCATCTTACAGCGCCCAATCGTAATAAACGAAATCATGTACTCCCCAATCAGCGGCAACTCCGACGAGGAATACATCGAGCTGTACAACCGCGGCACAAATACGGTTGATTTGAGCGGCTGGCAATTCGTCAGCGGCATTGGATTTACCTTTCCCAACGGTGTTCAACTTGCGCCTGGCGGTTTTCTGGTGGTGGCCAAAAATGCCGCCTTGTTACGCTCGCGATACAGCCAGTTGAACGCCAACAACTGTCTCGGCGATTTTTCAGGAACATTGGCCAACGGCGGGGAACGCGTGGCGCTTGCCATGCCGGAATACATGCTTGCGACCAATGGAAACACCGTCACCACAAACATTCATTATGTCGTTGTCAACGAGGTAACATACAAGGACGGCGGTCGCTGGCCTTTGTGGGCCGATGGCGGCGGCAGCAGCCTCGAATTGAAAGACCCTCATAGCGACAACCGGCTGGCGGCAAACTGGGCCGACAGCGACGAAACAGCCAAGAGCAGTTGGGGGACGTTTTCTCTTAATTATTCCATGGGGGAAAACCTTTACAATCCATCGAATGACAATGTGCACATTTATCTGTTGGGCATGGGCGAGTGTCTGGTGGACAATGTTGAAGTACACATTAACAACGGCCCGAATCTGGTAAGCAATCCCGGTTTCGACTCCGGCATCACCGGCTGGACGCCGCAAGGCTCGCATGATATGTCAACAGTTGAAAGCTGTCCGGATGGCAATGTACTGCATGTCAGAGCCGGCTCCCGCGGTGACGCCGGCGCAAATAAAATTCGCTCCGCGTCATGGACACCTGTAGCCAACGGTTCAGGGACATGGAATTTCTACATTAAAGCGCGCTGGCTCAGGGGCTGGCCGGAATTGCTGGTGCGTGTTCATGGCGGGACCGGGGAGATGCCATGCAAATTGCCGATCCCAACCAACCTCGGCACGCCCGGCCTGCCAAACAGCCGGTACGTCGGCAATACCGGCCCGGCGGTTTTTGACGTGACGCATAATCCCCCCTTGCCCGCGCCAAACCAGCCGGTGGTTGTCAGCACACGCGTATCAGACCCTGACGGCATTGCATCTGTGAGTTTGAAATACCGGCTTGACCCAGGCTCTTCATACCTTTCGATACCAATGGTGGATGACGGAACCGGCGGCGATGCAGTAGCCGGCGATGGCGTTTACAGCGCCACCATACCCGGACAGGCAAGCAACACACTGGCTGCCTTTTACATTGAAGCGCTGGATTCCGCCAATGCCACCAACACATTTCCACAGAACGTTTTCCCGCCCGATGGGCTGACCCGTTGCTTTCCAAATGACTCGCCAGCGCGTGAGTGCCTTGTGCGCTGGGGTGACATTCAGATGTACGGCGCTTTTGCAACCTATCATTTATGGATTACAACTGCCACGTCCAACCGCTGGTATTCCAGGGACAACCTCAACAATGCATTGTTGGATGCCACATTCGTCTATAACAACCAGCGGGTTGTTTATAACGCCGGTGTGATGTACTCCGGCAGCCCGTTCCATCGCGGACAGATGACCACCGGTCCAATGGGTAACAACCGCTGCGATTACATACTGGTCGTGCCTCCGGATGATTTGGTGTTGGGCGAGACTGATTTTGTGTTGAACTTGCCCGGCAACGGAAGCGGCGGCAACACCACCGATCCAAGCGGAATGGGTGAACAAATTTCACTGATTTGCTTTTATGAAATGGATGTGCCCTCGCTGTTCCGCCGTTACATGCATTTGTTTGTCAATGGCAGCCAGCGCAGTACCGCAGGCAACATATCCGGCAATTTCATTCTTGAAGACGCCCAACAGCCAAATAGTGATGTGGTAAAGGAATGGTTCCCGGACGATCCAGACGGCGAGCTTATCAAAATTGAAGACTGGTTCGAGTTCAATGACTCGGCAACCGGATTTCAAAACAATGACGCCGACTTCCAGCGCCGTGAAGTCGTCATCAACACAACCAATTCGCTCAATTACGCTCGCTACCGCTACATGTGGCGGAAACGCGCCGTTGGCCCCGGCGAATCCGCCAACGACTACAGCAACTGGATTCCCCTTCTCAATGCCATCAGCCCAACCACAGACGACAATGCAGCAGTCAACTTTACCAACTTCAACGCCCAGGCGGACGTGCACCAGTGGATGCGCGAATTCGCATGCCAGCGCGCCGTTGGCAATTTTGATTCATACGGCTTCGCGCGCGGCAAAAACAACTATATCTACAAACCGAAAAATGGACGTTGGGTGTTTTTGCCCTGGGATGTGGACTGGGTGCTGGCTCAAGGAAGCCGCGCTTACAACGAACCCATTTTCACCTCGAGCGACCCGCGCGCCGTCCAAATGTATAATGAGCCAAACATCCGGCGGGCCTACATGCGGTCTTTGAAGGAGCTAGTTGAGCGCTCGTACAGCAACGCTTTTCTTGACCCATTTATACAAGCCCGGATGGATGCTTTTGCAGCCAATGGAGTTTCATTCAATTCAAATACTGTAAATCAGGTTAAAAGTTACATTGCCGCGCGCCGCGACTTTTTGATCAGCCAGCTCCAGGGTTATACAAACGCCTTTTCCCTGACCACAACCACGGTAACCGCCAGCAACAATAATGTGGTCACGTTGAGCGGCAAAGCGCCGGTGGACGTTTACGGCCTGCGCGTCAACGGATGGGATTATCCAGTCAGTTGGGCTGCTGATTTTGTGACTTGGACGTTGTCGGTGCCAATTTCATCCGTCGGCACCAACCAAATGGTGATTCAGGCCTTCGACAGGAATGGAAACAACCTTGCCGGCATGTCTGGGACTGCCACGGTTGTTTATACCGGGCCGTTGCCGGCTCCAGAACAAAGCATCGTCATAAATGAAATCATGTACCGCCCCACGGTGCCCGGCGCTGAATACGTTGAGTTGTACAACATCGCCACCAACGTCACCTTCGACCTGTCAGGCTGGCGGATTAACGGACTGAATTACACATTCCCGGGCGGTTCAAGAATCGGGCCTGGCAGTTTTATTGTGCTTGCCAAAGACCGCACAGCTTATCAGACCGCTTATGGAACTGGCGCGCCACTTTTTGATACATTTAACGGCAACCTCCAATCTGACGGTGAAACCCTCACTCTGCTCCGCCCTGCCGGTCCCAATCAAACCAACGAAATTGTAGTGGACAAAGTCCGTTACGAGCCAAACCCGCCATGGCCCGCCAGCGCAGCCGGAGGCGGAGCATCGCTCCAACTGTTGGACCCGACCCGCGACAACAGCCGGGTGGCCAACTGGCAGGAAATGGCTGGCTGGCGGTTTGCTTCATACACAGGCACAAATTCGGGCACAGTCACGCCGGGAATACTCATGTTGCTGCCACAAGGACCGGGTGATGTTTACATTGACGATTTGTCTGTTGTGGAGGGGACGAATGCGGGCGTGGGCTTTAATGTAATCACCAACGGTGATTTTGAAGCGCCTCTTGCGGGCACGTGGTATGTCGGGACCAACCTCATCAATTCGATGATTGTGACCAATGTCAAACATTCCGGCAACTCATGCCTGTTGATGCGCGCAACGAGTTTGGGCACACTTTATCCCACATCCATCAATCAGACGAATCAGTTTCTGGCGACTACAAACGCAATCTTCACAGTCAGTTTCTGGTACCTGCCGGTATCTCTTTCCAACATTATAGTTCGCACCCGCAGCAGCGCCTTCGCACCCAGATTCAACGTTGCTCCAGCCGCTCCATACACGCCCGGGGCGCCGCCTACAATTGCGACAACGCTGCCTGAGTTGCCGCAAATCTGGCTCAATGAAGTTCAACCTGAAAACCGAAACGGTCCTGCCGACAACATGGGTGAACGCGAGCCGTGGCTTGAGCTTTACAATAGCAGCTCGCAACCCATCTCATTGGACGGATGGTGGTTGACTGATAATTATACCAATCTTTTGCGCTGGAGTTTCCCATCCGGAACAACGCTGGCGCCCGGTCAGTTTATGGTTGTCTGGGCTGACGGGCAGCCTGAACAAACGGCCGATAACAACTTGCACACCTCTTTCCGGTTGCCGCCCACCAATGGTTCGGTTGCATTAGTCATGCCCGGACAGCGCATCCTGGACTACCTCAACTACACAAATGTTCCAGCAGGTTACAGTTATGGAAATGTTCCAGACGCCCAGCCGTTTAACCGACAGGTTATGGGCTATGCAACGCCGGGCGCCACCAACAACCCGGCCCGCCCGCCGCTAAACGTTCGTATCAACGAATGGATGGCCAGCAATACACGGACCTTGTTGCCTCCAAGCAGCGGCACCTACGACGACTGGTTTGAACTATTCAATCCAGGCCCGGATGTGGCCCTTCTGGGCGGTTATTATCTTACCGATGATTTGAACAACCCATTCCAATTCCGCATTCCGGACGGATTCAGCATTCCGGCTGGCGGTTTCCTGCTTGTTTGGGCGGACAACAAACCATATCTGAATACCAACAATACGGCCGACTTGCATGTGAACTTTCAGCTAAGCCGCAACGGCGAAGCGATTGGGCTGTTTGATCCGGACGGCCAGGTTGTTGATGCAGTGGTTTTCGGCCCACAAACAAACGATGTGTCACAGGGCCGCCTCCCGGATGGCTCGTCAAACATCGTTTTCCTGGCGACTCCAACGCCCCGTGCACCAAATGGAACCAATTCAACCGTTACACCGGAGCCAGGCCCGCCACAGGTCGCGCCAATTTCCAATGTATCAATTGTTGAGGGGACAACATTGCAGTTTGCCGTGCAAGCTCTGGACACCAACCAGCCGCCGGTGCCGCTATCGTTTTTCCTGAGTCCGGACGCCCCTTCAGGCGCCGGCATCGAAGTTGGTACGGGTCTGTTGACATGGACACCGACCGAAGCCCAGGGACCGGGCCTTTACACTCTCACGATAATTGTTGCGCAAACGGCCTCGCCATTCCTCAGCGTCACACGCTCATTTACCGTTGAAGTAACCGAGTCCAATCTGCCTCCAGTCATCAATCCTGTTCCACAACAGATTGTTAACGTGGGACAACAACTCTCTCTTGCCATCAGCGCCACAGATGCAGATTTGCCGGCAAACCGCCTGACTTACTCTTTGGGCACCGGCTCTCCGACAAACGCTGCCATAAATCCAACAAATGGCCTGCTAAGCTGGCAGCCGCTCGCCAGTCAGGCCGGAACCAACTGGCTTGAATTGGTGGTTGTTGACGATGGCGTGCCTCCCTTAAGCGCCACTCAAATGGTGGCCATCGTTGTTGTGCCGCCACCTGAAAATTTGGGAATAGTGCGTCTCACTAATTCAGTCCGTTTGAGCTGGCGGGTGTTTCCAGGCAAAACCTACCAATTGTTGCAAAACGACAATCTGCAAGGTCTCCAATCGTCATGGACATCCTCAGGAAGCCCGATTACCGCGACAAATGACACGCTTATTATTGAGCAAGCTATCACCAGCCGCAGCCGTTATTATCGGCTTAAACAATTGGATTAAAAAGAGGCCGGCAATTACCCCCTGGTTATCCGCCGTGCTAAACAAACAGCTTGCGGGCATACTCGCCGTTGCGCCGGGCATCCGCCACCGCATCCTTTGACGGGCTGGACGTTTCCAGAACAATCCAGCCTTCGTACCCTATTTCCTTTATTGCGGCTGCGATTGGCTCGAATTTCACCTGTCCGCTTTCGAGGTAGTTCGGTCCGTTTTTGAAATGGAACTGTGCGATCCGCCCCTTCAATGCGCGGATTTCTTTTGGCACATCATACCCCTTGGTTGCGCCGGTGTTGAACACATCATAGTAAATTTGCACTGAATCATGCCCTATCCGGTCGAGAATGCGCGCATTTTGCTCCCCGTTGAGATAATTTTCGATGCCAAGAATCACGCCGGCATCTTTTGCAATTGGCGCGGCTGCCTTCAGCCTCTTGACGACCTCATCAAGCTCGGTTTCCTTAATTTGGCCATCCGGCCCCAGCAAATCGCCCTTGCCGAAAAATGCAACCAGAATAACTCGCGCGCCCAGATCCCGCGCAGCTCCAATTGACTGCTCCAGCCACGCTGGTCCACGCGGGTCAGTGGCCAATGGATATGAATTAAGCAACCCCATCATCAGCGAGCAAATTGGCAGTCCTGTATTTTGCATCTGTTCTTTGTATTTGGCTCGGGTTTCCGGCATGGCAATCGAAAGCCTTTCCGCTGCATTACCGCATCCGACTTCAACCCCGTCCAACCCGGCCTGTTTTGCCTGTTCAAGGCCGATCATGCATGAACCGATGCGAATTTTGCCGGCTGAAGCGGCCTGCAATTTTTCCAGCTCCGGCCATAAGGCGATGCCTGCAAAACCGGTGGCGGCAACTTTCAAAAATCCACGGCGGGTGGTGTGTGCTCTAGTTTGCATATTACTTTTCCCAATTTGGCCCCGCTTCGCCCCCGGTGCAAACAAAAAAAGCCGCCAAAACAGTATTCGGCATTATGGCTTGATTACCTGGGATTGCTTTGATCTTGGTGCGGATGTAAAATCGCCTGCCAGTTGGAGCAAATTGGCAGGAACCATGAAAAATGAACTACGCAAACGGCTGGAAATCATTTTCGGGCGTCGAAGCATACGCGCCTATACGGCCCGTCCTGTGGAGGATGAGAAAGTTCAACTGCTGCTTGAGGCTGCCATGGCCGCGCCATCGGCAGTCGCCAAGGACCCATGGCGCTTTGTTGTTATTCGTCAGAAATCGTTGTTGAAAGAACTTGCAGCCGCCCTGCCCAACGGGCAGATGCTGCCTGATGCACAAGTCGGCATTGTTGTCTGTGGCGATTTGGAGGCGGCGCATGATGGTCAACTTAGTTACATGCTCCAGGACTGCTCCGCAGCAATAGAAAATCTGTTAATTGCGGCTCATGCGCTGGGCCTGGGGGCATGTTGGCTGGGAATTCACCCCAGGGAAGCTCGCATTGCACATGCCAAAAAAGTTTTGGGCTTGCCGCAGCAAATCATCCCGGTTGCCGCAATCGCAATCGGCTATCCGGGCGAGGAGAAAGAGCCGCGCACACGCTTTAATCCCGCCTACGTCCATTACGAAAAATGGGGCGGGACTAAAAACTCAACCGCACACGCACCAAAATAACAGCGTCTGGCCGCTCAGCTTAGAACAGACGCGGCTGGATGTCATCTTTTGGTTCAGAGGCTTGACTGGCCTCGGCTTTCCTTTCGGCTGAATCCGTACTGGAGGCGCTTTCAGAGGCGTCAGGCTGCGTTTGAGCAGGAACTTGATCATCACGCGCAACATCAGGCACAGGATCAGGCCCGGCTGCAGTTTCGGTTTTGGCCGGTTCGCTGATTGCCTGGGCTGCATTCTCCTGCGCATCTGCATGGGCTTGCGTTCCCACTATCACCACCGCCGGCCTGAGCATCCGGCCTTGATAGGAATAACCGGTGGCCAGCGTCCATTCAACAGGCGTCCCAGCCGGCGGCGCAGGGGCTTTGGGGTCGGCCAATTGATGAACATCGGGATTGAATTGTTCACCGGGCTTGGCCTCAAACGGCACGAAACCGACGCGCCGCGCAGCATCGCGGCAGGCGGCTTGGAACTGGCTCAATTGTTGTGCAAGCGCAGGCTGGTTTGAACGCATTCCAGCAGTGTAAACGGCATAAATATGGTCAAAAACATAAGCCATTACCTGAACCCAATCGCCTTCCAACCGTTTCAATTTATCCACCTCAACCCGCAATGTCGCCTTTTCAGCGTCATTTGCTTTTTGCATGAACTCGGCGAAGTCCTTTGCCTCACGGGCCATGGTCTCCTGAATTTGACGGGCGGCCTCAACTGTTCGGGCACATTCAGCCTGAACATTAAGCCACTGGTTTGTGGCCTCGACGATCTGTTGTTTTATTTGCTCGAGGTTTTTTATTTGGGCTACTGTTGACTGGAGCGCATCAGCTTCAGCGAGCTTCAGCGAGGCACGGTACTGCAGAATAAACGGCGTAACCATCAGCCATGCTCCACACGCAACGGCCAGGACACACAAAGCAGCCATCGCCGGACTTAGCGGCCATGGGCTTTGATAGACAATGCCGCCGGCCACTGCCAGCAACAACAAATCCCCGATTAAAAACGGTATGAAAGCCGGTCGAGGTGTTTGACGCTCGCTCATGGCAAAAGGGTACTGATTCCCGACCGGTTGTCGAGAATGATAAATTTAATCTCGCCTTTTTGGAAACCATGGATTAAAAAAGGGGCGTGAACGCATTGGAGAATAGTCCGAGCTTGTTCCATAGCCATTGGTGGAATCGTTTCCGCTACACGTTATGGGCGCCGGTGTACGATGTTGTTATCCGCCAGTTTTACTGTCGCCGGCAACGGGCTTTCGAGTTGCTGAAAATCAAGCCGGGTGAAAAAGTGTTGCTTGCAGGCGCCGGCACAGGGCTGGATTTGGAATACATTCCCAAAGATGCGGAAGTTACCGCAGTGGATTTCACCCCGGCAATGCTTGCGCGGCTGCACAAGCGGGCCAGGCGGCTCGGTATAAAGGTGGATGTCCGGCAGATGGATGTCCAGAAGATGGACTTCCCCGACAATACTTTTGATGTTGTAACGCTGCACATGATCCTGGCGGTGGTGGAGGACCCGGTGCTTTGCATCCGTGAAGCCGCGCGCGTCCTGAAACCGGGCGGCCGGGCCACAATTTTTGACAAATTCATCCCTGATGAAGGTCCAGCGCCTCTGATGCCGCGGCTGTTGAATCCAATATTGCACGTGCTTGCCAGCAATGGCACCCGCAGGCTGGGGCCAATTTTGAAAGGCTCCGGCTTCCGAATTGTGCATGAGGAACCCGCCGATTGGGGCGGCTGGTTCAAGGTGATTTTGCTGCGACTGGATAAACCGCAGGAGCCGACGAAACACTGACGCGCATATAAGCCGTGGTTGCCAGGTCGCAGCCGCAACTAGATGGCAAAGCCACGACTTCAAAATCGTTTGGTTTGGGCCTGTTTGGATAAGGCCAGGGTATTTTACTCTTTGTTTGTACTTTCCGGCCTCTTGACATTAAGCACGGGATTGTTTGCGGCTACTGTTACCATCGGCGTCATCGGTGACTATGGCGCCGTTGGCTATTCGCCGATGTATGCTGTTTACGAAGGGGATGTGGCAAGACTGGTTAAGAGCTGGCAGCCTGATTTTATTGTCACCACAGGCGACAACAATTATCCGTCCGGCGCGGCTGGAACTATGGATTTGAATGTCGGCCAATTCTATCATGAATACATTTACCCCTATTCCGGTGTTTATGGGGAAGGCGCTGCAAGCAACCGGTTTTTCCCAGTTTTGGGCAATCATGATTATTTCAGCTCAATTACTGCGCAGCCTTATCTTGACTATTTCACACTGCCGGGAAATGAACGATACTACACATATCTCTACGGGAACGTCGAAATCTTCGCAGTAAACAGCGAATACTTTGAGCCGGATGGGCGCACGGCGGATTCAGTGCAAGGACAGTGGTTGCGCTCGGCGCTTGCCGCCTCCCAGGCCAGATGGCGGTTGGTTTTCTTTCACACCCCGCCATACAATTCAGGGGTGTTTCATGGTGACCAAACCGGCGAAGGGGCGCACATGCGCTGGCCTTTCAAAGAATGGGGAGCCACAGCAGTTTTTTCCGGGCACAGCCATTTCTACGAACGCATCATCACCAACGGCATGGTTTACTTTGTCAACGGCGCCGGCGGTGCCCCATTATACGAGTTCACCAACCCGCGCATACCCGGTTCTGTAGTTGCTTTCAACAGTGACTGGGGCGCTCAACGAATAGTGGCAACTGAGACCAACCTGGCGATCGAATTTTTTACCCGCAGCAACATTTTGGTGGACAGTTATGTCATCTGACTGCCGCCACCGAATCTTGCCATTCACCACACGCCCAACGGTTTCGAGATTGTGGTGACAGGCGAGCCGGGCGTAACATACGCGATTGAAGCCTCCGAGGATTTGTCCAATTGGGTGGAAATCTTGCCGAATCTAACACTGAGCAATCGCACGGCAATTTTCAGCCATCAAGATTCAGGACAGCAATGGCAATTCTTCCGCGCTCGACTGGTTGTCCCATAAAAGGCACCTCCGGAGAGGCAATAGCCGCTGCTTGGTAAAAGCCCGAATGCCTATCTTTTAATCAAAAGCAACAGCAGGGCCAACCCCGTTAAAAGCGTCATCAAGCCTGACGGCATGAAAGCCTTTGTCTTTGCCAGCCGGATGGCAAACACCACCAGTAGCACGGCCAGGCAGATTTTGCCGGCCCATGATGGCAGCTTCCCAGCCGCGCTTAGTGCCAGTGGTATGGCAAACAACAGCGAACTTATTAGCGAGATTTTGCTGCCGGCTTTCAGGTAACCTATCAACCCACCAGCCACCAGAAGAACAACGTAAACCCACAGAACGTAATTTTGGCTCATGTTAAATTTTGAAACTGGCCCGTTAAACAGGCAGAAGTTTGCACGACAAATCGTCCACCGGATTTATGTTCCAGCGGCGGGCGACTTCCTCCAGCTCAGGCGTCAATTGCCAGCGGTCTGGTTGCGCCGGGCCTTGATGTTCGGGATTGCCACCCTTGAGGGCCATGCAACCTTTGTTGTCTCCTATAATATGTATGGCAGACATTTCTTCGCCAGACAGTTCCACTTGCGGCAATGCGGCCAGTTCATCCAGCTTTTGTTCGATGGTTTTCCCGGCAGGTTCAGGCTCCTGGATTAGAGTCGGCACAACGCACTTGACCGCCGGATGCGCCAGATTCCACGCACAGGCCAGTTGGAGCATGCTCAAGCCATGCCGCCGGGCAATCGGGCGCATTTTATCAAGTTTCTCGTTGCCTGCCTCAACCCAGCCTGACGGTCGGAAGCAACGGTGATCATTGGGCGCAAACTTGTGTCCGGGCTTTACATCGTCGTGAAACAAGCCGCCGTGGTCAACAACCCGCGTTATGACGCGCACATCATGTTTTTTCGCAGCCGCAAGGCAAAGCTGGCCCGGCCACGGTTCCAATGGATTAAGAATTATCATGGCGGAATCCACACATCCCGCAAACCTCTCGAAATTTAGAATTATATCGAGCGTGAAGCCATTGGCCGGACCGGGCGCAATGCCCAGATGCCTTGCAAGCCCGGCGTCCCTCAACTTTGACATTCCGTTCCAGACCGCATCGCTCGAATAACCGGTATAATCGGGGTTGTGCAGTAGAAGAATGTCAAAATAATCCGTGCGACAGCGTGCAAGAGCCTTTTCCGCCGCCATGCGCAGGTAGGCTTCATACTCAGATGGGCCGCGCAGGCGCGAATCCGTGAAGCGCGGGAAGCCTTTCGAGCCATCCCGCTTGCCGGAGTAAAAATCATGCCCAATCGCTCCCACCAAGCAATAGCTGGAACGCGGGATTCCTTTCAACGCCTCTCCCAGCAGTGCATCAGCCTGGCCGCAACCGTAAACATCTGCGGTAATAAAGGTACGAATGCCACGCTCATAAGCGCGGCAAGCCAGGGCAATGAACCGTTCCTCAGAAAGCGGCTCGCCAAAATTCATGAACCGGCCGCCGCTCCATGTCCCATGCGCAGTTTGTGTCAACTCCATTTCCATGCAGCCACTAAATTAGCGTATGAAAATGGATGTCGCAGAAAAAAATTTGCTTCAGAATCAAAGGCCGTACTGTTCGAGCGCCCGCGAAAGCTCTTGTTGGAATGCCTGAACGTCCGCCGCCGATGGCCGGTATCCCTTTTGCCGCGGCGCCAACCCAAGTTGGCCGGTCTCGGTCAGATACCATTGAGCGGCCTGCCCGTCGCTGAAAGTCACCGAGCCGCTTACAACTGCGCCCGGCATGGTCACCTGGTCAAATTTTACCGTTACCTTGCCGAGAGCCGTGGGTTTGGTTGCGGAATCTCCACCGCTTGCGGCAGGCGCATTAGCATCCGGAGTTGGTTTCGGCGGCGCAGGCGGCGGTTCAGGGTCCTTGGGCATGACCTTGAGGTCATCCACCAGAAGCCGCACCTCCATGTAGGTCATGCGGATGTTAAATTCGGTTGCAAGGCGGTCCTGAATTTCAGAAAGCTTCATGCCTGCAGTAATCCAGCCCCGAACGGCCTCTTTTTGCGCATCTGTCAAGTTCATGTTAATTCGATCGCCATGCCTTTATACCCCCAAGCCTCCGGTTTGTTCAAGCTCGATGGACAATATTTTCCGCACCCTCTTCAGCAAGTCGGCGTCACTGGGATGAAAAATTCTTTGCTTACAGAAATCGCGCCCGGCTGTTAGAATTTTGGCGATGAAACCTAGGCTCTTTTTTTGGTCAATCACGGCAGCGCTGGCCGGTTTTTTGTTCGGGTTTGATACGGTTGTAATTTCCGGAGCCGAACAGACGATCCAGTCACTCTGGAAACTCAGCCCTGCAATGCACGGGCTTGCGATGGCATCAGCGTTATACGGCACGGTTATAGGCTCATTGTGCGGCGGCTGGCCGGCCGATAAATTCGGGCGCAAACCAACGCTTCTGGGAGTCGGAGTGCTCTACATTATCTCCGCGGTAGGATGCGGCTTTGCATGGGATGTAGCCTCCCTGACAGCGGCCCGGTTCCTTGGTGGATTGGGAATCGGCATTTCGACGGTTGCCGCTCCGCTTTACATCGCCGAAATTTCGCCTCCGGCATATCGCGGGCGTCTGACCGGCATGTTCCAGTTCAACATCGTTTTTGGCATCATCGTAGCCTTTGTCTCAAATTATTTTCTCAGGGACATCGGCGAAAATGCCTGGCGCTGGATGCTCGGAGTGGCGGCGTTTCCCTCGCTGCTTTACACGATTTTCTGTTTTTTGATTCCGGAAAGCCCGCGCTGGTACCTTGTGCGCAAGGGCGACCGCGAAGCCGGGCTGCGCGTGTTGCAGCTCATAGAGCCGGAAGCGCCCCGCTCCCGGATCGAAGCCGAGGCTGCCGCCATCGAGGCGGCCTCCGCCGACAATGGCGTCAAGGAACGCTTTTGGACATGGCGGTTGCGCCGCCCAATTCTGCTGGCATTTTTAATTGCGTTTTTCAACCAGTTTTCCGGCATCAACGCAGTGCTGTATTTCGCGCCGCGCATTTTTGAGCTGGCAGGTCTCGGTACAAAAGCCGCCCTTATGCAATCGGTAGGCATCGGGATTACAAATCTCATATTCACCTTCGTCGGGCTGTGGTTGATTGACCGGCTCGGCAGGCGGACACTGCTTTACATCGGTTCAGTTGGTTACATCACATCCCTTGCCCTTACCGCATGGGCGTTTTTCACGCAGCATTACTCGATCGTGCCGCCCTGCATTTTCGCATTCATTGCCTCTCATGCAGTCGGACAGGGAGCCGTAATCTGGGTGTTTATCTCGGAGATTTTCCCAAACCGCCAGCGCGCCGAGGGAACGGCGCTGGGATGTTTCACGCACTGGATTTGCGCAGCTCTGATAACCACCTTTTTCCCAACCGTGGTGACAGCGTTTGCGCCCGGATATATCTTTGCATTTTTCTCCGGCATGATGGTGCTGCAACTAATCTGGGTCAAAACCATGGTTCCTGAAACAAAGGGCGTGCCTTTGGAAGAGATGCAACAACGGTTGCTTGGCGAAGATGTCCCCGCGGGTGCGCCTGCAGTTTCACAGTCACAACCACACCATTGAACAGGAGGAATCATGCGCTTCAAATTGGCAGGCGTTGGCGAGGTTTTGTGGGACCTGCTCCCGGGTGGCCGCCAGCTTGGAGGCGCGCCCGCCAATTTCGCTTATCACGCATGCGCACTCGGCGCCGAGGGCCATGTCATCTCAAGGGTCGGCCGTGACGAGCTCGGACGCGAAATAATCAGCCGGCTTCAAAAACTTGGCGTGCCGGTTGATTGCATTGAAATTGATGAAACACTGCCCACCGGCACAGTTTCAGTGGAGCTTGGCCCGGACGGCCAGCCGCAATTCACAATCCACGAAAATGTCGCCTGGGACGCCTTGCAGGGCGAGGCAGCAAGCCTGCGAGCGGCAGGCGAAGCTGATGCCGTCTGTTTTGGAACTCTTGGACAGCGCTGCGAGCCTGCACGCTCCGCAATCCGCAAATTGGTTGCAGCCGCGCCAAAAAACGCGCTGCGAATTTTTGATGTCAATTTGCGCCAGCATTTCTTCTCAACTCAAATCATTGCCGAATCACTGGCATTGGCCAATGTCCTGAAAGTAAGCGATGTGGAACTGCCCAAACTGGCGGAAATGTTGAATCTATCAGGAAACCAGCGCGATCAAATCGCCTGCCTTGCACAGCGGCACGGTTTGCTGCTGGTGGCGCTGACTCGCGGGGCGCATGGCAGCGTTTTATACTCCGAAGGGCGGTTCTCTGAACATTCAGGCATACAGGTAAATGTGGTTGACACGGTCGGCGCCGGGGATGCCTTCACAGCGGCGATGGCTTTGGGCATGCTGTCAGGTTGGGCCATTGATCGAATAAATGAATTTGCCAACCGCGTGGCTGCCTACGTCTGCTCCTGCGCCGGAGCCACGCCGCCTTTGCCGCCTGAATTGCGCAGCCAGATTGGCCTTGGCCGGGCGTAATCATTGGAGTAAAATCCGATCCAGAAAACATGACACGCCACTGCCATAATTGCGGCTGGGAATACAAACTGCGCGGCAATCCCGGCCGGACTGAAACCTGCCACCAGTGCGGGGCGGACCTGCGGGTGTGCCTGAATTGCGTCCATTACGATCCGAAAGCAGCGGAACAATGCCGCGAAAAACGGGCTGAGTTGGTGCATGACAAACACCTGGCCAATTTCTGCGAGTACTTTGATTTCGCCCTGCGCGAGTGGAAGGGAAAGGCGGCCAACAAACGCGAAGAAGATGCGCGGGAAAAGTTGCGGCGGTTGCTGGGCGACTAGGCGCGCAAACAGATTGGCCTTTCAGACCCCTTGCGGCTAAAATGCCGGCATGGTGTCAATCACATTGTCCAAAATTTTTGGCAATCTGTTCATTCAATTTCCAACACTGCTCTGCTGCATTGCGGCAGGGGCGTTGATTTTAACCGGATGCCGCCGGCATAAAAAATCTGCGCGATTGGCTTTGGCCGGAGTAGCAGCCATGTTCATCTCGTATATGGCGCAGGTTTTTCTCTGGCCGGTAATGTGGCATTTCTTAAGCAGCGCCGAGGCATACGATCTGGCGCGCCTGCTTGAGCCAGGGACTCAACTGGCGCTTGGCGCCTTGAAAGGCTTTGGCATTGTGTGCATGGCGCTGGCCTTGATGGCTGCACAACAGAACATTCCTGCAAGCAAAGGCCCCGTTTAATTTTCCGCTGACTCCAATGGGACAATGACCGTCCAGTAGCAATCGCCAAACTCAGATTTGAACCTTGCCAAAAGGTTTTCCGCGGCGGGACGGCCCCTGACAATTGCGAATGTGGTTGAGCCGCTGCCGGACATCATCGTCACGGCTCCGTTGGCGCGGAAGAATTCCTGAAACAACGCAAGCAAAGGATACTTTTTCAACGCGGGAAATTCCAGGGCGTTGTAAAACTCGCGGCCTGCCTGCTCCAGGTCGCCTCGCTGCAGCAGTACAAGCAATTGCGTCGCGCGTCCGCGTCGCCCCTCTAGAGCTTCGGGAAATTTCGCAAGGCTTTTGTATGCCCATGCCGTTGGAATCCCAAAGCCTGGATGCACCAGCATCACCCAGCAGCCGCGCAATGCAACAAACGGCTGCAATGGCTGAATTTTTTCGCCACGCCCGGTGGCCAGCGCCGGATGCGGCTGGAGAAAAAACGGCACATCCGACCCAAGATTTGCCGCAAGCGTTTGCAACTGGCCTGCGTCAAGCGGATTTCCGAAAAGCTCATTCAACGCCAAAAGCGTTGTCGCGGCGTTTCCACTTCCTCCGCCTAGACCGGCAGCCAGGGGAATGTTCTTTTCCAAATAAATCCGCACCCCGCCCGGCAGGCCTGTGGTTTGGAAAAAAGCGGCAGCAGCGCGAAAAACCAGGTTTTCAGGCCCGACAGGCAATTGCGGATGGTTGCATGACAACTCGATGCCTGCTGCGGTTTTGGTTACATCCAGCCTGTCATGCAGCGGCAGCGGCTGCATGATGGTTTCAACTTCATGGAAACCATCCGGCCGCCGTCCGAGAATGTTCAGCAGCAGGTTGATTTTGCAATGAGACAAACGCATCAAGCGAAAAACATTTGGGGCGGCTCATACCGCAAATGACGCCGCCCCATTTTGCCTGCGATCACAGAGCCGTGATTAGTTGTCAAAAATCCGGAAGCGGCTGCCGGGAACCATCGGGAAACAGTCGCCGCCGGCAAAGCCAAGCGATGTATCCGGCGCAAAGAGCGAGTCGCTTATCAGATTCGGCCTGTAATTGTCGGGATAAACCGGCTTGGGCGAAAACTTGTGGCTGTATTGGAAATCATACTTGGGGAATGGGAAAGTGAGAATCTCGGTTATCCCGATGGCCGTGCGCGCAAGGCTGCGGTTGAAACCGCGAATCGCGCCGGTTGTGTATGCCGTCTCCGGCCCATGCCACAGGGCGGTTTGCTCCAGCTCGCGCCGCATTTCACCCAACCGCGCGAATTCAGTGGCGTTGACAATGCCGCGGCCGAGTTTCTTCTCCGGCCCTGCGCAGCCTGAGCCGCTGATTACCAACACCGCCAGCAGTGACGAGACAACCAAAAATTTGCGTGTCAACATGCGAAGAATCTTAGCCACCGGGCCGGTTCTGTAAAGGGAAAAATTTTTGAACTTTTCTTCTGGTCAAGCTTTCAAAAACGTGCTACAAGCATTGACTGATTGGAGCCGGGGAGGTATGCTGAAAGGGCCAAAGAGGCTTGTGACAGCGCTCAATATCAATCGCAGGTAAAGTGTATATTGGAATTTTAGCAGAGCTGGAGCTGGTATTCATCTGGCGTCAGGCAACGCCTGAGGCCAAGGTAATCATTGTCTTTCTAATCATTTTCTCCATTGCTGCATGGTCGGTCATGGCCGCCAAGGCGCTGCAGATGCGCCGTGCCAGGAAACTGAACATGTATTTCGATGCCGAGTTTAGGCGCACACCGCGGGTGCTGGATATTTTTGACCGGCGGCTGCAGGTGGACGGATGCCCCATGTTTGCCGTCTATCAGGAAGGGTGTCTCAGCCTGGATAAAAAGTTGCGCGAGAACGCCAATGAACGGCGACAGACCACAACATTGAAAGGGATGGAACATGTCAAACGCGCCCTGGAGGGGGCTGTGGCCTCGGAATCTCTGAAACTTGAGTCCGGCCTGATTTTGCTTGCCATAGCAGTGAGCGGCGCCCCGTTCCTGGGTTTGCTGGGAACAGTCTGGGGCGTTATGAGCACCTTCAGCCACGTTGCAATGAAGGGTGAGGCCACGCTTGCCACCATGGCTCCCGGCGTCGCCGCCGCCCTCATAACCACCGTCGCCGGCCTGCTTGTCGCAATACCGTCCATGTTCGGCTACAACTGGCTGGTTCACAATCTCCGCGCAATGACGGTGCAACTGGACAACTTTGCGCAGGAACTGGCCTCAAAAATGGAAAGCGAGCATCTCGAAGAAAAATAGGAGGAGATTATGCGGCGCTTTTCACAACGCAATTTTCTGGTGACACTCAGCGAAATCAACATCACGCCGCTGCTGGATTTGGCGTTTGTGCTGTTGATTATCTTTGTCATCACAACACCGTTGTTGGAGCGCAGCATCCGCCTGAACCTGCCTGCCGGCGGACGTGCCGAACAGCAAAAACCGGACCGCAACGACATCCGCACCGTCGAAATCACGCCCCTTGGCCAGTACCGGCTCAAAGGCGTGCCCATGACACTGCCACAATTGGAACAGGAATTGGTCCGCGCATGGCAGGCCAATCCCAACACAATCGTTTACATACGGGCGGATGAAGACGGCCCGTTCAAATATGTCGCTGCCGTGCTGGATTTGTGCGAACGGCGTGGCATTTACAGATTGTCGGTCCGAACACAGCCTGAACGCCGGCGATAACGAGTATGGACGCGATCCAAAAAAGATGCTTGGCAGCCTCGGTAGTAATGCACGGGGCCTTGCTGGCAACTTTGCTCCTGACGGCGGCATTCACCGGCCGCCAGTCGCAGAGTACTCGTGAAATTGTGCCGATTCATTATTACAGCGGCCGGATTCTGGACAGCGTGCTCAATGGCGGAGGCGGCGGGCAGCCTGCCCCGGCCCCGCCCACGCCGCAACCGCCTGCGCCTTCACCGGCGCCGCCGGCACCGGCACAGATACCTACTCCACCACAGCCCCAACGCGTTGTAACTGCGCCGCCACCGCCACCCGCGCCCGCCCAAACACAACCGAAACCGCGCGCCCCGGAAGCGCCAGTGGTGGTTCGTGACGACGGTTTTTTGAAAGCCGGCAAAAACACCGAATCAGCGGCAAAGCCCGGGCCGAAGATCAGCACCAAGCTGGTCACGCGACAGGCAACATCTTCAAAAAACAGCGATCCGCGCAGCACCAGCCTTAACTCCACAGGGTCAGATATTAATGCGCGGGTCTATGCGCAACACCGACAAGCCGCCTTGCAAAGCGCCATAAGCGGTCTTTCCCAGCGGCTTAGCCAGGGCGGATTGAACATGAGCGATGTGCTGGGGCCGGGCGGCGGCGGGCCGGGAGGCGCAAGCTATGCGCAAGTCGTGCTGGGAGCTTACGATGCGGCATGGAATCCGCCGCCGGACTTGCGCGATGACGAAGCGGTTGTGACTGTCCGCATCGTGGTTCACCGCAGCGGCAAAGTTTTGGAAGCCCGCATCATCAAGCGCTCTGATGTGCCCGGAATGAATCGTTCGGTGCAGGACGCCCTGGAGGCGGTGCGCGAGCTGCCGCCTTTCCCGGAAGGCGCAACCGATTTGGAGCGGGTTTTCAAAATTGATTTCAACCTTAAAAACAAACGAGCTTTCGCATGATACGACATATTATGAATTGTGTAGCGGGCCTTGCAGGCGTGATGGCCCTGATGGGCGCGGTCTGTTTGCAGGCGCAACAAGAGGAAAGTCTGACAATCCAAAAGTGGTTGGACCGCACCAGGCCGATCCCCATCCATATCAGCGGTTTTTCAGGCGAAGTGGATCAGACACTGCGCTTTGACCTGGAGGTGATGGGCTGCGAAATTGTTGAGGCCGAAAAGGCCGTTTACAGTGTGTCTGGAAGTTTCAACGGGCGGCTTCAAGGATTTCTCTTTGGGAAAAACCGGCAGCAACTTTTAGGCAAAGCGTATCAGGGCGGCACGCCGCGGCTTCAGGCGCATGCATTCGCCGACGACATCATCGAGCGCATAACCGACTTCAAGGGCATAGCCCGCACGCGCATCGCCTTCAAGGCGGCGACAAGTCACGGGTTTGAGGTCTTTGTTGCTGATTACGATGGCCACAATGCACAACAGCTTACCACTGACGGCTCAAATGCATCTTCCCCATGCTGGTGGCCAGGACACAATACACTCTTTTACGGCTCAACCAAGGGCGGGTTTCAAAGCATTTACTCACATGTCTTGAGCACCGGCTACCGCAAGCTCATCACCCCTTACGCCGGCTCCAGTTTCAGCCCGGCAGTTTCCAGCAATGGCCGCGTGGCAATGATTCTGAGCAAAGGCGGCCGCCCGAATCTTTATGTGGCCGATGCCGATGGCAGCAATTTGAAGCAGCTTACATTTACAAAGGATGGCGGTGAATCCTGCCCATGCTGGTCGCCAGACGGCCAGACAATTTGTTACGTCAGCACCACCAAGGGCGTCACCGCCCTTTACACCATCCCGGCCTCAGGCGGAACGCCGCAGCGGCTCCCTACAATCGGCGCCGCCCGGCCAACAGAACCCGACTGGTCTCCGGACGGCCAGACTATTGTCTTTACCGCCCTTGGCGGGGGATTTCAGATTTGCACAGTGCCGGCCACAGGCGGCACCGCCACATTCCTGTGCGAAGGAACCGATCCATCCTGGGCGCCAAATTCAAGAAATGTGATTTTTGTGAAAAACCAGGCGCGCGGATCGCGCAGCCTCTCTTTGCTTGACGTGTACACCAAACGTGTCAAGGATTGCGCCTTGAGCGTAAGCAATGCGTCGCAGCCAAGTTGGGGACGGTAATTTGAATGAGGTTGAAAACGAAAACGATAATTAGCCATGAATCAATTTAAGTCAGCCTTTTGGGCAACGCTGGTTTTGGCAGTGGTGATGGCAGTCTCTTCCGGCTGCCGCCGCAAACCTACCGCGCTGACCGTAATCCCCGGCCACACGCGCCCCGTGACCAACAACGTCAGCGCCATCGGACCGGAAACGGCCTCACCATTGAAGCCCGGCGAGGATGTCACCGGCATGAAGGTCGGCCCCGGCGAAGGTCCCGCTGCAGTGCCGCTTGCAGAGCGCTCCAAACGTGAAAACATGCGCGAGGACCGCGAAGCATTCAAAGCCAACACGGTCTATTTTGACTTTGACAGCGCGGTGGTGAAGAAAAGCGAACACAGCAAGATTGACAAGGTTGCATCAGCTCTCAAGGCGCAGCCAACTGCGTGCGTTGAAATCGAAGGCCATTGCGACGAGCGCGGCACCGAGGAGTACAACCGCGCTTTGGGCGAGCGGCGCGCTCTGGCAGTCCGGGATTACCTCATCCAGAGCGGCCTTGCCGGTGACCGGATTTTTACAATCAGTTACGGTGAAGACAAACCCGCGGTGCCCGGACACAACGAGGCTGCCTGGGCGAAAAACCGCCGTGCCGAATTTATTTTGTTGTTGCCAAAATAAACCATGATTTAGAATAAAAACCAGCGCCCATGTTATGAAAAAACAAATCATCGCACTTTTAACGTTGAGTTTGGTTGCAGCCCTCGCCGCCACCGGTTGCAAGGGCAAGAAAAACGTGCCGGTAACAAAATTCCCGGCTGGCACATCCGGAACCGCCTCAAGCGGTGGCCGCGACACAACCACGGACACTGCAGGCACGGTTCAGACCCCGCCCGGACCTGCCGCATCAAATGTCGGCGGGACGGATGTCAATCCCATGGCATTGCCAGACCCGAAAGGCCTGGACGGCATGACGCCTGACCGCGAAATCTTCAAGGCCAACACCGTCTATTTTGATTTCGACATGGCTACAATTCGCGCCAGCGAACACTCAAAAATTGACGAGGTTGCCAAGGTGCTCAAGGCAAGGCCAAACACCAAGCTGCAAATTGAGGGCCATTGCGACGAGCGCGGCACCGAGGAGTACAACCGCGCCCTGGGCGAGCGGCGCGCCCTTGCCATACGGGATTACTTGATGAAGAACAGCGGTATTGCCGGAGAGCGCATCTTCACCATCAGCTTTGGCGAAGACAAGCCCGCCGTTCCAGGGCACAACGAGGCCGCCTGGGCGAAAAACCGGCGGGGTGAATTCATTCTGTACTCGCCCAAACAATAAGCAGGGCGCAGAGCCAACCGATGGCGGCTGGAATGTCCGGAAGAGTGCGTTGTGCCTTTTCGCGGCGGTAAAATATGTATCGCGTTTTTTCAGCGTTTTGCCTCTTTACTTTGGATGCAAAGGGCGTAAAGTTTCTCAAGAAAGTGATGTTTGCTTATGACTAATGCAATGCTTGCAGTGTTGGGATTGAGCGGCGGCGAGCTGGTGCTCGTGCTGGTGGTCATCCTGGTTTTGTTTGGGGCGAAGAAGATTCCCGAATTTGCCAAGGGTCTTGGCCAGGGGATTCGGGAATTCAAAAAGGCTTCCAGCGAAGTGAATAACGAGTTGCAACGCGCCATGGAGGAGCCGCCTCCTCCGCCGCCTCCGGCAAGGAAAGCCCCGGAAGCGCCGGCGCAACCATCTTCAAACTCCGGTAATAAAACCGCGTAGTTCGCCCGGTAATAATCCCAATGGCTAACGCGCCCGGAACGCCGCGACCGGACAATCCAGACCCAGCCCAGTCTTCAACTTCGGCGACAAGCCCGGAAGGCACTGTTCCAATGGGTTCGGCGACGGAGCCGGCCAGCGCCAGTGAAGCGGACTTGTCCGCGCCGCCGACTTTGGACGACAACCAGGCAGCGGCTGACAAGCCCGCCGAAGAACCATTGGCCGGCACCGAGGCCGACCGCATGACGGAGGCAACTGGCGAAAACCCACAGACAATCCCCGAAACCACCGCCAGTCCGTCAGATTACCATCCAACGGCCGAATCGCCATACTCAAGTGAATACAATCCCGAAACTTATTCTCCAGCCAGCGAATCATCTCCAGCCAGCGAACCACCCTCAGGCGGCGATGGCGGTGAACCGCCATCCGGCGGCGCCGAAAGCGGCGATTCCTCAGGAGGTGAACATGAAGAAGAGGAAGAAGGCGGCCCTGTGAAGTCCTTCCTGGAACACCTGGAGGATTTGCGCTGGGTCATCATCAAATGCGCCAGCGCGACTTTTGTCGGGATGCTCGTCTGCCTTTTGGGGGCAAATTATGTGGTCAAAATCCTGCTCTGGCCGCTTGAGCGAGCCGGCCACACCACCACCGCCCTTTTTGGCCCGACCAAAACAAAACATGTGGGCGTGGCAGCAGGCGATGAAATTCTCTGGCAGTTCAAAATTGAGACAAACCAATTTGCCGGGCTGGACCTGGGCAAGGAACAGGCGGTGGTCTTGCGCATGACCACCATTCAACTCAGCAACCAGCCGGTGCTCGCGCTTACTGTCGAAACAAACTCGCCCCTGGCCAAAAAAATACACATCGGGCCGCAGATCGTTTATTTGGACCCCGCAGCGCCTTTTATATCGTCGCTGTACATCGCCCTGTTCGGAGGTCTGGTTCTGGCGGCGCCGTTCCTCTTTTATTTCATAGGTGAATACATCGTCCCGGCTTTGAAATGGAAGGAACGCAAATACCTCGGCCGCGCCTTTTTGGTTGGCCTGGGACTGTTTTTGACCGGAGTAAGTTTCTGTTACTTTTGGATAATGCCGCTGGCGCTGCGCGCGGCTGAACAATATTCCCTCTGGCTGGGCATACAAGTGCCTCAATGGCGGGCAGAGACCTATTTCAGTTTCACCTGCAAATTCATGCTTGGGATGGGCCTGGGCTTTGAAATGCCGGTCGTGCTGCTGGCCCTGGTCAAGATTGGGATTCTCGATTACCAAAAATTGGCCGGCTTCCGCCGATACATGATCGTGGTCAATCTGATACTTGGCGCATTATTAACAACGCCAGAAGTTTTTACGCAGGTACTCATGTTCATCCCGCTCCAACTGCTTTACGAAATCACTATTTGGATCGCCTGGTACTGGGAGCGCAAAGAACGCAAAAAAGCGGCGGCTGAAGCCGCTGGAAACACATAAGGCCACGCTGCCAAAAAAGCCTTGAGTTTGTGAAACTATTAATTGCCATCACCGGCGCAAGCGGGGCGATTTACGCCCAGCGGCTTCTTGACAACCTCGACTCCAAGGCCCACGAGTTGCATCTTATTCTCAGCCGCTATGCCCCATCGGTCATCGCAGAGGAATTGCCCGGCGGATTGCGCCTGCCGCCGGGAATCCGCCAGCATGGACTGCGAAGCATGAATCTCCCGTTTGCAAGCGGCTCGAATCCCGCCGATGCAATGGTCATAATACCGTGCAGCATGGGAACTTTGGGCCGCATTGCGCACGGTTCCAGCGATGACGCACTGTTGCGTTCCGCGGATGTAATGCTCAAAGAGCGCCGCCCGCTCATTCTTGTGCCCCGGGAAAGCCCGCTGAGCCTGATTCACGTGAAAAATTTCGAGCTGCTCATGCTGGCCGGCGCGATCATTTTACCGGCCAATCCATCCTACTACTCGCGCCCACAATCCGTGGCGGAGGTTGCAGATACTGTGGTTGCGCGCGTGCTCGATCATCTGGGCATTCCGCACAATTTGCTGCCGCGCTGGCAGGAAGAAAAGGAGTGACATTCACTCCGGCCTGAGCCAGCCGCGTTTTTTCTCCAGCAAGCTGCTCCAGAAGCCGCAGCCATCCTACGGTATTGGGAAGAAACGGTAGAATCGGTACGGCGCCGCCGTGGACGGGTCTCGCACAATGATGGACTGGTTATGGCCCAGCACGTTTGTGATTGTTTCCCATCGCTGCAAGTCGGATGAAGCCTGCACACGATACCGCAAACCGCTCACCACATCGAGTTTCAACTCCAGCCCGCGGCCGATTGTCATACGCGGCACCGCCCCAAATTGCAGTGTTTTGCCTCCCAACAACAGGCTGGTGGTTGTGGAGTATGAAACCACAAGGTCATAGGTTACATTGTTGCTTGTGGTGTTGTACACCCCGACAAACCACTGCCCTGCCGGGCTTGTCACTGAAATCAATTCGTTGCTGGTTCCAATATGCGTGGATGCAGCAAAGTAACTGGCCAGCGTCGGATATGTCGGCGAACGCGCAACATACAGGTCAACATCATCAGAAAGGTTCACCAACTCAAATGTGGCCGAAAGCGCCTCTGGCGGGAAATTCACCTGGAAATAAGTCATGCTTCCCGGAAGCGCCACCTGGGGATTGGCCGCTCCGTTGGGAAGCACCACAGGCAAATCAAAGAATACTGAAAACACAAATGTGTTTGTTTCCGCACCGGTGTTTTGCACCGCAATGTAATATGGCGCGCCAGGGGCAAACACCGGTGTTGTTGTTGAATCGTCCAGCACCCAGACACCGCTGGCAACATTGCTGCCAAGCACAAAATTATTTGGCGTGTTGGTCGTGGGCAGGTTGAATTGATTGAACACCACGGTAACCGTGTCACCCGTCAGCACGTTAAGAATGTTCGTTGCAAAATGCACCGATAGCGGCGTGTTCACGGTGAAATACGCGGTTTGCCCCGGCGCAAGCGTGTTGGTGATGGCTGTGCCATTGACGATTAATTGTCCGGCTATGTTGGTGTTTACAAACGCAATGTGCAACTGCCAGCCCAGCAACTGCGCGGTTGGGGAAGGATTGCCGGCCAGATTGTCCCAAATCTCAAGCCGCCACCAGCCATAGGCGCTCTGGGCGATAAGCGGCTTGAACGGTTCCTCAGGCAGCACAAGCAGGCGGTTGGTCAACGGCAGTCCATTTGTTCCAAGATTCACCGCAGGGTCGAATGGCGGCAGTGTAAATTTAATGGCCTGGACATCCGAATTGGTGCTCTCAACAAATGTAAGGTAGTTGTAAGGCCCATCCAGCAACGTCGGGGTGTAATACCATGCCGCATTTGCCGGCCCGCCAAGTTCATTTACCAACAATGTCAGGTTGGTGCTGGTGACATTCGTGCCCGGACCAAAATTCACGTAGAAAGCCACCGATCCTTCCAATGGCCCGGAATCGAAAAGCAACTGGCCTTCGTAATAAACCCGCATGTTGTTGGGACCGGTGCCGGCGGTGCTGTCGCCGAAGTTGCCGTCAATGTAAAGCGTCCCTGCATTGGTTGCCATGTTCAGCACGTTGGTGTTGGGCGCGCGCCCGCCGAAAACAGTCGGGCCAATCCATGTGACCGCCGGATAGCCTGAGCCAAGGTTGGTGGCATACGGCCCGCCGCGATTTTCAAAAAGCAACAGCCGCTGGCCGGTCGGACTTACCAGATGCAACACCAAATCCGACACTCGCGGATGGTCAAGCCTTACATCAACCGCCAGATCGGCTATTTGCCGGTCAATTGGGACAAACAAGTACGAATTGGTGACTGCATCATCCGGAATTGCCACCTGCTGCCGTGAAGCAAACCGCATGAATGGGTCCGCCGCAAGATTCCAATCGAATCGCACCCCAAGCCTGAATGTGACCGCGGCAAATCCGGGATTATAAACGCCGATAATATAACGACCGGGCGACAGTGGCGGTGTGCTGAAGATGTTTATGGCCATTTGTCCACCAGGCGGGTTGATGCCAAGTTGATAATCAAATGCCCCAAAAGATGGGAAGGCATCGCGCCTCACATACAGTTGCAAGGGGTCGGAAGTCATGACCTCGATTACGAAATTGGTCACACCACGCGGCACGTTGACAACATCATAAGACCAGCCACCACCCTGAACTGTGCGCCAGGCGTAGTTCCAGCCAAATTGATTGGTTATTTCCAAAGCGCGTTCTATGAGCAGGGAAAATCCAGTGATTTCACCGACATGATACGGCGCGTTGTCAATCATGGTCAGCATCCACACTCCGGAGGCTTCCTCGCCCACGTAATCACGCAGGCTGCCCGGCCCGTCGGTATGCTGGCTGCCAGTAATGTCATCCTCGCCATTGTCCTCGTATATCCATCGTTTGTAGCCGGAAGGCGGGTCTGTTTCATTGGCATCCTGTCCTTCGTCATGACTGTTGAGCACAACCGCCCCGGATGCACTGGCGCCCCCTGCCCCGCCGCCTCCCCCGCCTTCATGGCTCAATATGCCAACCAAATCGCCGCGGTTTTCGTGCGTCACTTCATTGGTAACAACCACCCGCCTTATTGTTGCCTGCTCGGTGCAGATGGCGAATGCAAATGCGGCCTGCGGATTGTCCGGCGTGCCGTCTGGAATCGGCACACGACCACCCATTGCGCGCACAACCAAATTGCCATTCTCATCCTGTTGCGTAAGCGGCTCATTGCTCGAAGATGCAAACAATCCAAACTCGCCTCCCTGCTGGTCTTGTGAACGGATTGCAATGTAATAAACCGTTCCGATGCTTGCGTTGGTGTAATAAACCGCCTCGGTGCCGCCCCTGCCAACCGAGCGATCAGCCGCAGCCAAAACTGCGGCGTCGAGATTCGTAATCCTCCCGTCCGTTGAGACATACATGTCTATATCAGCGGTCACAAGGCGCGGGCGTGAAAGATTGGGCGGCATGAACGTTACAAACGCAACATTCGTTCCGCCATTTGTTCCGTTGGGCGCATTGGTGAACACGTAGAAATTCCACTGGTTGGTGACGCCGTTGGTTGTCAGTGGCGCGTTGGTGCCCCACAACAATGGAGCGTTGGCGCCAACCCGCTGTCGAATCAACGCCTGCCCGTTTGTTATTACAGTCAGCAACGGGCCCGGGTCCGGCGTCTGGTCAGGCGGGCTTGAAAGTGTGACTGTGCCGCCGTTGGTGCCGTTCCCGCTTGAAACCACCAACGCGTAATCCTGACCCGTACTGCCCCAATTGGCTGTCACGGCGTTGACGTTGACGCGCCGTCCAAACACGGTCACCGAAAACGGCCCTTCGCCCGGCTCGCGAATAAACACGTTCTCGACGTTGTTAACCATGTCGTTGCCGGAGAAATTGAGCAGTGCATTCGAGCTGGCCAGCAAATTGGTTGGCGTTGGAACGCTAAACTGCGCGCCGGCCTCGAAATTGTTTCCAAAATAAACCTCGCCGGTTGAAAGGTTTGTAACTATCAAGTCCAGATCATTCACCAGTTTCAGGCTGGCAATCGGATTGCCAGGCGGGTCAGTCCAAACAAGAGTGATGCGCAACGGCTGCGTTTTTGCCGCTTCATCAAGCGTAACAAGGAACGTGTGGCGGTCGCCGGTTGCCAGCACCCGGTTTGTGCTCTGATCTATAACGCCGCTGAAATTAAGCGGCAGACAGTTTGTCAGCGTTGGCAACCCCCAGCCCTGGTGATTAATTGGTGTCTTTGTCTGAAAATCATACTGATAGCCGATCGCGCGGGCGCCATTTATCAACAGCGCCTTCATCAGAGCCGGGCTGTTGGTCATGCCACGCTGGCCAAAGTATTCCTGCATCAGAGCCAGCAGACCTGAAACAAAGGCCGCCGACATGCTCGTGCCGCTTTCATACCGGTAATACGGGCCGAGATCATCGTTGAGTTTTGCCATTTCAATGGGGATTGTGCCCGGATCAAGCGCCACGCTGGTTGAGACCAGCAAATCAAATGAAACCGCCGAGTTGCCTGGATTTGCCACATCGTAGTACCACGTATCTGCAGGGGGCGAAACGGGTATCGAAAGGGTGTTGACCGAGGTGAACAAAGTTTCATTGGTTGTGCTGCCGGGCGGCGCGCCGCGCTGGGCAACGATAAGCAAAAACATGCTGGCAGGCGAATTGGCATTCGGCAGAACCCGGATGGTAAGCCGCTGCGATGTGGGCGGCACATAAATGGAATAGTGGTTGGTTGTGTGCGCCGGAATGGTCAAATCGCGGAAGATGCTGACGCTGCTGGCGCTGCGGTTTGTATCTTCCTGCCAACCGCTGGAGCGACAGGATACAACAAACGTCCCGGGCGCAACCAAATCCGGCTTAAACCGCCCAAACTCACCTTCTATTCCCGGCGCAACATTCCCACGGCCTGACATTCCGGCCACTTGTTGCTCGTTGTCAGTCATTCCAAGCCAAATTTGGTTTGTATGCCATTGGCCGAAAATGTCCGTGTACTCAACTATGTTTGTAATTTCACGCGGCTGCTCGATGGCGCCAACGGTTATCACATTTTTGGCCGTGCCCGGCGCCAAAACAGTGCCGGAAGCCCCGCTCAATCCGTCATCGCCCCCTCCGCCACCGTTTCCAGCGCAGAACACAAACGTCACTGGCTGCTCACCTGGCACACCCGGCAGGGCGTCACGCACTGCGGCATCATAACTTGCCGCTGCCATTGTGTAATCCGAGGCTTGCAAGTAGAACCAACTGTTGTTTGAAATCAGCGCGTTGGTTTTTGCGGCTGTTTCCTGCAGGTACACATCCGACACCGGGCCAAAAGTCGGATTAGCCGTCATGACAAACGCGCGCGCGCCCGGCGCCATGCCACGAAAGTTGGCATTTGTAACTGAGCCTTTGGCAAATCGAACCGTGCCTGACATGGAGCCATTCCCCAAAATTGAGCCGGCCACATGTGTCCCATGCCCGTTGTCATCCTGCAAATCCGCGAACGCATCACCAACCACTCGCCCCGCCAAATCCGGATGACTCGCGTCAACACCGCTGTCATTGATGTTGACCAACACGCCCGCGCCAGTCAGCCCCATATAATTGGCTGTATTTGTCGGGCTGTCAGCAACTCCAAGCCGCACCCGGGCCAAATCATTGGCTGTCTGGCGTCGATGCGCCTTTTCAATTATTTGCACTGCGGGCCAGCGCGCCAGCGGGCCAAGGCTGTCGGCAGGCGCCTGCACCAACACTGAAGGGCCAAATGGCGTGCGCTCTTCCCGGAGTATTTTCGCGCCAATCTTTTCCAGAACAGGCAGGGCCTCGTCCCTCTTGTCCGGGAACAAAACAAGATTCAACACCGCGTCATCCGGCAACGGCTGTTGCTCAACGGCGAGCTTGAGCAGCTCTTGGTCCAATTTGTAGTAAGGCTCATAAGGAAGCACGGCTTGCACATCGCCTGCCGCAGCCAACTGCTTTGCAGCCGCTGCATTCGCCTGAACCAGAAAAGCATTGTTTGGAATGTACGAAACAGGCACTGCGCCTGCCTTTCTCAGGTTTTGCCTGAAGGCATCGTTAATTGCGCCCCTGGCTTGCACGATATACGCGCCGGCATCGCCTTCAATCCGCAAATGCGCAGGAATCGGCAATTCCGTTCCAATTCCTGTATCAATCAGCGCATTACGCAACAGAATGGCCCGGTCATTGCGCATCAATTGCCCGATGCCTGCCTGCGTGTTGGCCAGCCGGTACGGGTAGCGCTTGTCCAGAGTTGCAGCAGGTTTGGATTCCGAAACCGGCGCGCTTTTTGGCGCCGCGTTGGTTGCAGGACTGCTTTCAGGAACGAGCTTGGCGGGCTTCAATGCTTGAGCTGGCGCCGTCACCCCGGCAGCGCGCTTCTGCTCGCCCCACTGCCAAAACATCCATGCCCCAGCAAACAGGGCAAGGCTTACGAGGAACCACCTTTGTGCTTTACGCATAACACGTTTGAAATTTGAAATTTTCTGGTTTGAGTCATTTTAGTCCGGAGGCAAAAGGTTAAAGCTTTCAATTATGGCGCGCGGGCGCACAACCGCCGCGTTGGTATCCGCGTTTTCGAATCGCACAACAGCGCGCACTGCCACCTCACCCGCCACATGATAATTTGTGCAAAGCTTGAATACCGGCGAGTTTGGCGAAGTGCCTCGCACCACAATGGAATCCGGAGCCGGCCTGAGGGATTGTCCCCACGCATAAATCACATAACGCGAATCCTCAAGCCGCAACAGCGACAGCAATTTCTCCGGCAACATCTCGTAGGCAATGTCATTCAGACCGCGCTGTTGCTGCTGCGGGCTTAAATCCAAAAAAGGCGACTGTATTGTAAGTTCAGGTATGGCAAGCAACTGACTCAACTTTGTGAACCGGCCCTGGGGTTGCTGTGCGCGCTCCCGGTTGATGGCGTCCACCAACGCAAGCAATGCCGGCGAGTTTGGCTCGATTGGGATGGGATCAAGCTGCATCGTATTTGAGCCGCTGTTCGTCAGCACCAGAATCCCGCTCAACGTAGCCGCCCATGACGCCAGCCCCGTTTGGTTGATCGGCATCAATCCACGCGTTGAGTTGGCATAGAAATGGGTCGTGAAAATATCAACCAGCCGCCAGTCGTTTGTGGGATGTGTATGTATGTTGCCTGCCCAGCGCACCCACAAATTCGCATCTGCAACCTCTGGCTTCAGATAAATGGTCTGCCACGGCGTGCCACGATGAACGCGCCCCAGCCAGCCCAAACTTGGAAACTTGGAGCGCGGGAAATCCCAATCATCGGCCTTGCGGACACCTGCATCCTTTACCATCCGGTTGTAAGCTGTTGGGTCAAGTGACGGGTCTTTGCGCGGGTTGCCGCCCCATGGGCTGTAGCGGTCGTTGAGCTGGCCGAGATTGTTGCTGGTTACAATCATAGTTGGCGGATTCAAAATCTGGACCACATTCGTGGGCCGCGTTCCGTCCGTCAAATCCCAAACTGTGTAATGCACCAGCGGGTCATTGGCCTGCCAGCTAGTGTATTGGTATAGCTTGCGCGTAGGCGTGAACGGCGCCTGGTGCGTCAAACCGGGCACAGTCGCGCCAGTTCCCGGCCTCACAAACCGGCGGAAGGCATCCTGCGAACGCGGTTTGTCCATGCCATCCTGCGGGCGCAGGCTGTAGTTGCGCCAGTCAGCGTCGCTGACGGCAATGTCGCCCAATGAAACACTGATTTGGTTGATGATGCCGATTGGCGGATCAGTTATTGAAGTCGAACCGCCATTGCGATTTGTAATCCACATGCTTCCCACAGGGCTGGGTTCGCCAACGTCATTGTGCGCCACCAATTCACGGCTTATGTCCAGCGTGGTGCGGAATCCATCACAATTGACGTAATCCACTATCCTGCCAACCAATGTGTCAACCAGCACGTAATTAAACTTGTTCGACACATACAACACCCAGCGCGGCATGGGGAAGCACGACACGGGTTTGCCCGACACGGGATCGTTTGTCACGCACCTGTCAAAACCTAGATTCGGCTCAACCGGTTCAAATCGTGGGGGCCTGCTGAAGTAGGCAAAATTAGTTCCGGATTTGCTGCTAAGATTAGTGAAAATGTTGATTGCCCTGAATGGAATGATCATACCCCCCGGCCCCCAATCACCGCCAAGCATATTTGTGGCATAAGCGTAGGTGTATTCCAAGTTTGTATGAAAACCGCCTTCAATGTCATACAGGCTCATGTACATGATGTCGGTTGCGCGCAAGTAAAGTGGACGCGGAAATGCGCTGGTGTATGCATTCCAACATTCAACGCCAAAAATATTCGATATGCCCAGTATGTACATCTGGTTGGTTTCATTCGGCGGTGCGTTTGTGCTTGGCCTGCGCAGCTCGAGTTTACGGCTGACCTGCACATAAGTTTGCAACGAAAATTCGTTGAAGTTTGGGTAGCCTTTGCGCGCTCCAATGATCAGCGGGATGCCCCACACCATGTCATCCGGTTGTACATTCCTATCCACATTCAAATCGCGCATCGGCGCGTTTAACACATTCGTGCCCGGCTCTTCCCGATAACCAACAATGTAAATTTCCGCGCCATTGGCGTTGCTGAACACCGGCCGGAACACAGTCGGGTATTCCGGCACCGTATTCGGGACATTTGTGGCCGCATCATAAATGTTCGCCACAAGTTGCAACAATTGATGCACCTCCTGGCTGTATAGGTTGGTCGGGTATATCATTATATTCGACACCGTAAACGGCTGGCCAGATAAAGGATCACGAAACACATTGCTGCGTTCGCTCATCAACCGGCCAGCAGTTACCATGAAAAATGTGGTCGGGTCCCATGGCTGCAATGGAGCCGCGTTGCTGGAAACATTGTCATAGTTGATGTTGATTAAATTGGTCTGGCGCCACGGCGAGCCGTCCGTTCCCAATTGCGTAATCAGCTCATAAAACGCGTAGCTATTTGTCCCGTCCAACATGCTTGATACAGACAGGAGCCGGTTGACAAAATTCGTGCCTGTCTTTGCGGGATCAAAATAATCCGATGGCGTGAAGAAGCGATTCGTGCTCGGCGCCGCCTGCCAGGGCTGGTTTGGGTCGTCAGTGCCGGTTGTGTCAAGATTTGCCAGCCACGGGCTGCTCTGGATTGGCCCGTTCAGGTAAGTATCGAAACGGTCCAAAGTAAAAGCGATGGCATTTGCTCCAAAAATGTCATAAGGAGTTGGAAAGCCCGTCAGGTTCTTCCCGTATCGGTACAAAAGGAGCGCGTTGGCATCTTCAAATGCAATCCCCTGGTTGGGCTGCGCCAAATCATTCCAGACATAACTGATATATGTCCAGACGTTGGGATTTAACGTGGCCAGAAAGGCGGCCAGATTTATTTCAGGACTGCCCCAGCCTTGATTACGCACAAAACCGTCGTTGTTCAATGGATTGGGAACGTTGCGGGTATGGTTGTAAATGGTGTTCATGTCCAGCATGTTGCCTTCCGGCAGCGCCGCAAAACAGTAACGGTACAGGAAACGATTGTCGCCACTATGTGGTTGGTCGGGGAATTTCAACATGCCAATCCATTCCGGATCACCCAACCCATTCGTTGTCACTAAATCATTGGTCCCGTTGCGATTCCAATCGAAGTAAAACCGCCCCATCGGCCCATCCAGCTCGCGAAATACCGGCGCCCGCCCGTCATTCGTCAGCCCCACCCAGTCCACCGCCAGCAGCGGATTGGCAGGCACATCAATATTTGTGGAAACAAACACCCGGATTTCATTCATCGTATTGCCTGCCACCATGCCGGCCATGATTTCGCCCAACGCACGCTCGACGCCCACCTGGGCCGCCAATTGTGCCTCGGTCAGGCTGACTGACTGCGCTGATTGATTGCGCTCTCGCCGCGCCAAAAGCAGGAAGGTCACGGCGATGAATGTTATGAGCGAAAGCATCAACAGCGTGACCACCAGCGCCACGCCGCGCTTGCGAATCGCCTGCGCGCGGCCAGTGTGCAAACTCCGCACGCTGTTTCCCTCATTTCCCAATGCTGCAAGTGGCAACTGCAGCCTCAGATAATTTGTAATATGCGATTTCATTGCTGGGCGGCAGCCAGGGCTGACCTGATCGGAATGCGCTGCCGGAACAGATAAACCGCTCCGGCGCGCCTGGCATCCTGTAAATACGCGCGAGCCGAGGCCGACGGCCAGCCATTCACACGGGCGGCCACCGACGGCTCCATCAGTCCAAGTTCAACTTCCACGTAAGCTGGAAGCGTGTCGTTCATGAAAATCGCAAAATTGTCGCTAATGGTTAAATTGGGCGTGGTCATGTTCGTCAGCATCACGCCGTTTGTGTCGTAAAAATTTATTTTCAAGTGCACCACATTGTCTGCAAGCCGGTGCATATTCGGTGCGTTTGGAAAAGCGCCGGCCTCGCTCAAAAAATTGGCGGACAAATTCCCAACAGCCAGATGGTGCGAGTTGGAGACATAGCGATAAAGCGTGCCCAGTCCGTTGCCAACCGGGTCTATGAAATAACCTATCCCAAGCCAGTTTGTGTTGAACTGGTTCAGGTAAAACACGGCCTCCATGTCATAAGGCGGCGCGCCGGCTTGATCGAGCGGTTGCGCCCCCTGGATGCGCGTGCCAAAAAAGTTCACCACATTTGTCAGCCCGCTTGCAGCCGCCTGCTGGATTTCGCGGGTGAAAAATTCCATCACCAGCCGGCCTGACTCCATCACCTCCGCCTGATCGCTGCCACTGCGAAGGGTTTTGGATGTCTGGTTGAACATGGCCATAAGCCCGACGATAATCATGGCGGTGATGCCCACCGCCACCACCATTTCCACAAGGCTGAAACCGCCGCAGCCGCGGATGCTTGATCTACGGTTTTCCAATCCTGATTGTTCCAATGGTTTCATGGCTGAAAGAAAAATAGTCCCGAGCCTTGCGAATCCTCGACTAACTGACCGCTGATGAGCATTGGAAATGTCCGGGGAGCGCCTGTGCCTGCTTGTACAGCCCATGTATTGTCGCCTTTCAACGGCCAGCGGAATTCAAGCTGAACCGAATGCAGGTTGGGATTGTTGCGGAATGGCGCCACTTTCACCGTCAACAAATATCTGAATCCAACCGCGCTGTTGGTGCTCTGCATTGTCACAGGGCCGGACAATGCCCTGATGATGGCATTATGTGTTCCGACCGCGCTCAACCGGCCAATAACCTCACGTGCTTGGAACGGCCCCGCATTCCCGTCTATGCTTTCAACATTCGGAAACATGTTGCTGCTCGCCATGCCACGAATGGCTTCCATGAAAAATTTGGCATCCTGCTCAATAATGCTTTCATGGCGGCTGTCCTTTGAAGAACGCAGGCCGGTTGGCATGACGCCAATTATTGCAACCAACGCAATGCCAATGACGGCCAGGCAGATGGCAATCTCAACCATCGTAAAGCCCGCATGCCTGCCGGCGCCGGCTAATTTGTGCCGCCTGTCAACCTCTCTTTTGTTTTGAGCCGTTTTCATGGATTTATCTCAGGCCGCTCCACCTTTGCCCGACCCGTCAGCCAGTCAATCCGGATATGATTGTAATTACTGACCGAGTTGCCGGGAGGCACTTCCTGCAACTGTGCCGGTTGGTCAACAAATTCTTGATTGTCCGTTTCAGGCAGCAGCAATGCGCCTCTCGCCAATGGTATGATTTCATCTTCCTTGCTTTCCAGTTGGCCAAGGTAATTAAAGGCAATCGCCGGTATTGGCTTTAAGTTGTTGGTGGCCCCCGGACTGGTGCTTGGAAACGGGATGTTGTAGGTCTTAAACGGCGGTATCCCATTCGTGCCGGTTGTGTATTTCCATTCTGCTATGAAAACATTCGGCGGCAGCCCCTGCCAGTCCCCGTAATAATGCATTCTCAAACGTCCGGGTTGCTCGCCAGCACGTCTAAAGCTGAAAAAGTTGTATCCGCTGTACTGCAAGCCTATCAACTTGTTCCGGCGCATCTTTTCATCGTCCGGATCAGTACATACCGTGTTTGCAACCCATGTTGGGATAAAAGTCATGTAAACCGTGCTGCGCGTGCGAATGGCAAGCCGCCGGGCATAGGCTATGTCATCAATCAATTGCCGGTTGGCAGCCTGCATTGTGTCGCTCTTTGTCATCCCCTTCAGCGCAGGCAGCGCCAGCGATGCCAGCAATATGATTATCGCAAGCACCACCATAAGCTCCACAAGCGTAAACGCCCCGCTTGATGGGCGCCCCGCCTGGATGCTTGTCCGTGTTGTACGCCTCTGTTTCATAGCCTCAAATGCCATGGCCAACGCCAGCCCACTCTGTTTATCGCCAGCTCAGCACGTTGTCCTTGTTGTCTCCATGATTCTTGTCCGCATTGGCGGTCTTGTCCGGGCCGAATGACCAGATGACAACCTGCGCGTCAATCTGCCCATAGACCGGATCGTCAACTTTGTCGTCAAAACTCGTGTCCATCGTGATTATGTACGGGCGCCCCCACGGGTCCCGATACACATTGTCAGTCGGCCCCAATCCCGGAAGACCATCATCCCGCGCCAATTTCGCATCGAAAAATTTGATGTGCCGCGGATTTCGCGCCGGGTCTTTGTCCAGCAGGATTTTCATCGTGTCCGAGTTGTCCAGCACCAGTCCGCTGTAGCCGGATACACCGCCAGGAATGCTCGCCGTGCCCAGCGTAACGTCCTTGTCCGTCTGCTGTGAAATGGGATAGAGATTGTACTCTTTCTCATATTGCAATATTGCGGCTTCGAGATTTTTCATCTCCATTTTTGCGGTGGCCTTCATGGCGCTTGTCTTGGCCTTGGTGACCCCTGAGAGGATCATGGCTGCCAGAATCGCGATGATGGCAATAACCGTCAACATTTCCACAAGGGTGAATCCCCGGCGGTTTCCAGTTTTTCCAGTTGTAGTATGTTTCATGGCTTTAAATCCTTTCACGGCTGTTACTTGATTCTCCAATTGGCGATTAACGCCCGGTTTGTCCCGCGCAAATATACATAAGTCCAGAGGTCATAAGAATTAGGGTTGTTTGTCGGTTTGGTCGAGACGTAGTACCAGACATTCACCTCCGGCTTCGATGGTATCGGCGGCGGCGGATCGGCCAGGCCTGATGGCCGCTCCGATGGCGCCTGCAGCAACAATGCGTTCGCCGCGTATTCCACAGTCTTGATGTCAGTTGCCCTGGCCAGAAAATTGGGCGCCTTTTCCGGCGGTTTTGCCGAGTTGACTATTCCACCCATGTTGCCGGCAAATTGCGATAAATCTATCGGCCGCCCTGCCACATCAGTAAATGTGCCTGAAGCATCAACTTGAACACCGGTTAGTTCATAGTATAAGACCGAGCGCTCCGGATAGCCGGGGTTGTCGGGAGGATAAATGCCGTGATGCGAATGGTATGAATCTATGGCGGCCATCAACTGCGCCTTTTGAGCCTCTGCTCGTTTCCGCAGGGCCTTCTCGCGCGCCATCGTGAACAGCATCACGGTCATCGCCGCCAGCACCGAAATGATGAAAATCACCGTCAACAGTTCAATCAGCGTGAACCCGTTGCCGCTCAGCTTTTCTTTTGATCCTGTCAGCCTCATTTTCACTGTTAACTCCTGCGGGAGACATTCTCCCTGCTTCTGTTTCAAGTTTTATCCGTTCAAACTGCGATTTATTCGCGACAATCCATTTGCCTCACCAGATTGCTCCCGCATTTCCTGTTCCAAACGCTCACCAAGCCACTGCTTTATCATGCTCTGATAACTCAGGTACCTTGAACGCGCCAGACGCTTGATTCGCGACAACATTCGCGGGTCAATCCTCAAAGTTATCGTTACAGAGTCCGTCATCTCTGAACTCGCTGCCACCGCTGACTCCATCAACCTCAAGTCTATACGGTTCTCAGCCCAAAATGCCGCCTCCGCTGCTTCATTGTCAAACAGCGGCACTTCATCCCAATTTGAAATTGTGTTCATTTTAAGTTCAAGCCGCGAGCATCTGGTTCATCTTCTTTTGGTAAAAGAACTTTTCCTCCGGTGTAAACGGCCTGGCAAAAATTACACGAGTAACCCGTCCATTGGTACGGTAAACACTGAAAATGCCCGTCCCACCGGCAGAAACGCCCAAATTGAAATAGCGTGCCTGGGCAGAAAACCGCGGGGTGTCAGGCAACAAACGAACAGCAAAAGGGTCCTCAAAGGACTCCTCGATTTCCCGTGGTTCCAAGCCACTTTCCTTTAGAAAGGGCGTATCATTCCAGTCAAACTCCATACAAGCCTCTGTACATCCAATGCCAATGCTTTGTACCTACAATGTAAATACACACTCACCTGCCGTTTTGTCAAATACTGATTTGAATTTTTTTTAAAAAAATGCAAGTGCCTGCTACAGAGTTACTTAAAGATGCAAATCCGCATGGTTCTTGAAATTACTGCCGATTTAGCAGTCCGAGTTTTTCCAAAAACCATGCCGGCGGACGGATTGGCCTGCCTTCCGAGTCTGTAAATGCGTGGATTGTGTAACCACGCGCTATCGGCCTGCTGGTTTCTGCATTAACCAGAATCTCGTCACATTTGAGACGGGCACGGCCAATTATGGAAACCGATGTGGTCAACCGCATGAGGTCGTCGTAGCGGGCGCGCCCAAGAAATTCGACATGGGCTTCAATAAGTGGGAGGAAAGCGCCGCGTCTTTCCATCTCTGCATAGGGGATGCCCAGATGGCGTAGCAACTCTGTCCGCCCACATTCAAACCATTCGAGGGCGCGTGAATTGTAAAATGTGCCCATCTGGTCGGTCTCGCTATACCGCACACGCAGCATAATTTCATGGCTGGCAAGGCACGCCTGATTGTTGCCGGCATGAGCGGGTAAAGGCATCTCACTCATGCCATTAGAGTCAACCAATTCAATCACCCGCGCAAGAAAAGACTCGTTTCACTCGAAATACAACAACCCGACGTGGAAAAACAAATTTTCCGCCTCATTCCGCCGGTTGCGAAAAAATCTCGTGCGCAACACTGTGAAGGAAAGAACAGCTTTTTTTGGAAGGCGACAAGCGCTCACAGCAATGCCTGCGCATAATTATGAAACGGGGTTTGGAAAAAATGGAAAAACGAATTAGTTCTGACATGGTTTTGTTGATGTGACAGCAGATTGGATATGCGAAAAGATTTTTGCGCTTCTCGAAAACCAGGATAGGTTATGAACAGATGAAATTGCGAATTCCATGGCAGAAGGTCAATTGGACCAACAGCCTGTTCTTGATGGGTACCCTGGCGCTGACATTAACAGCGGCTCCTTTGTATGTGTGGAAATATGGTTTGGATGTTTTTCAAATCGGTTTGTTTCTTGCATTGTTTGTTGCCACCGGCCTGAGCATCACTTTGGGATATCACCGTTTATTTGCGCACCGGTCATTCCGGGCGGCGTGGCCAGTGCGGCTTGTGACTCTTGTGTTTGGGGCGGCTGCATTCGAAAACAGCGCGCTCTGCTGGGCATCAGACCATCGCCGCCACCACAAGTTCACTGACCAGGAGGATGACCCTTACGATATTAGCAAGGGGTTCTGGCACGCACACATCGGCTGGATTTTGTTCAAGCTGGAACCAGAAACGGATTTCAGCAATGTCAAAGATTTGCAGCAAGATGCGCTGGTCCGTTGGCAACATCGTTACTATGTGCCGATTGCGCTGCTTGCCGGTTATGTTTTTCCGGCCGTTCTGGGTGGTTTATGGAGCGGGTGGACCGGGGCATTGGGTGGATTTTTATTTGGTGGCGTGGCGCGTATGGTAACTGTGCAGCAATTCACTTTTTTCATCAATTCGCTCTGCCACACCTTGGGCAGCCAGCCGTACTCCACACGAAATACGGCGCGGGACAGCGCCATCATGGCTTTTTTCACATTCGGCGAAGGTTACCATAATTTCCACCATGCTTTTCAACATGATTATCGTAATGGCGTCAAACCGTGGCAGTTTGATCCGACAAAATGGGCAATTTGGTTGCTGGCCAAATTGGGAATGGCAAGCGATCTTCGCCGCGTATCCGAAGAGCGCATTGTTCTGGCGGAAATAGCAGAGAAGCAACGGGCGCTCGACCTGAAGCTCGCCAGTGGCGGAACTGGCCGGATTGAATCCTTATGCATCCATTGGAACCACGCCAAAACCCGGTTGCAGACCACGTTCGACTACTGGGATGCAAAGGAGCGGGAATATCGTCTTGCCATGGAAAACCGCCTGGCTGCAAGCCGCGAAAAATGGGTTCAAACACAGCGCGAGTGGTCTGAAGCCCGCGCGGCATTACATGCCGCCATACGCGATTGGTGGCGAACATACCGCTTGCTGCACCTCGAATTGGCCGCTTCCAGCAACCAGCGCAGAGAAAATTAACGAGACGTTAAGCCCGTATTGCACCGCTGCAAAAATTCCGTAACAGTCGCCTTTCAAAAAACGACAGCTTTTTCCCCTCGCAAGAACAGCCTTTTTGCGGTCTGTTGCTTTGCTGGATAAAAACCAGTATGCTACAGACGTAACAGAGCTGATAATGCTAAAAAAACATCGCTTCATCGCAGCAAGCTTCGTCCAGCAGTTGCGCAAGTTGCTGGTCATTGGAGCGGCAACAACGTATTGCGGTTTCGCCGCCCAAGCCGCGGAATTGGTTGAAAGCGACTTGTGCATCTATGGTGGAACATCGGGCGGCGTGGTGGCTGCTGTGCAGGCGGCGCGCATGGGCAAGTCAGTTGTTGTCGTGGAGCCGGGCAGACACCTCGGTGGCATGACTTCCGGCGGTCTTGGCCAGACTGACGTTGGAAACTCTGCAACCATCGGCGGCCTTTCGCGCGAGTTTTACCGCAGGGTCGGCCAGCGGTATGGACGCGCTGAGTCTTTCACCTTCGAGCCGCATGTGGCCGAGGAGGTCTTTGCTGGCTGGCTGCAGGAGTTGCAGGTGCCGGTGTATTACGAGCGCCGTCTGGTTTCAGTCTCGATGACAGGTCTGCGGATTACCGAAATAACCACGGAAGACGGCAGCCGTTTCAAGGCCCGGATGTTTTTGGACACCACTTACGAAGGTGATTTGCTCGCCATGGCCGGTGTAACCTTCACAGTCGGGCGCGAGTCCACCAACACTTATGGCGAGTCCTTGAACGGCATCCGGCCCAATACTCCAAGCCATCAATTTGTGGTTGCAGTTGACCCATACGTGATTCCTGGCGACCCCAACAGCGGGCTGCTCCCATTGATTCAGGCCGATGGCGGAGGCGTTCCGGGGCAGGGCGATCACCGCGTGCAGGCCTACAATTTCAGGTTGTGCCTGACTCAAGTCGAAACCAACAAGCTGCCAATCACGCCGCCACCGGACTACGACCCGGCGCGGTTCGAATTGTTGGGCCGCTACATTCAGGCGCGCCTTGCCGCAGGCCACAACCTTACTCTCGGCAGTTTTCTAAACATTAGCACAATGCCAAATGGGAAAACTGACATTAACAACAATGGCGCTATTTCCACCGATTTCATTGGCATGAACTACACCTATCCAACCAACACTTATGCGGAGCGCGAGCGCATCAAACGAGAGCATGAATATTACATCCGCGGGCTTCTGACATTTTTGGCAACTGATTCACGCGTCCCCGAAACAGTGCGCAACAGCATGCAGTCCTGGGGATTGTGCAGGGATGAATTCAAGGACACCGGCGGCTGGCCGCACCAACTCTACGCGCGCGAAGCCCGAAGGATGGTCTCAGATTATGTGGTGACACAGGCTGATTGCGATGGGCTGCGTGTGGCGCCTGACTCAGTCGGCCTTGCCTCATACAACATGGACTCGCACAACTGCCAGCGCTTTGCGACCAACGGCTCGGCCATCAATGAAGGCGATGTTCAGCGCGCTCCGGCGGGGCCATTCCCAATTTCCTATCGCGCAATTGTGCCGCGCCGTGGTGAATGCGAAAATCTGTTTGCCACATTTTGCCTGTCCGGCAGCCACATCGGCTTCAGCTCCTGCCGCATGGAGCCGGTTTTCATGATTACAAGCCAGTCCGCCGCAACCGCCGCAGCGCTGGCCATTGATGACAACACGCCAGTGCAGGATGTTCCCTATGCCAAATTACGGCTGCACCTTCTGGCCGGAGAACAGATTTTGCAATGGGGTTCGGCGGTTGTCCCGACAAATGGAATTGTCCTCGATAGCGAGCAGACAACTAATGCAGTGACCGTCATCGGCAGTTGGGCTACCAGCGCCTCGGTCACAGGCTACAATGGCTCAAATTATTTCCACGATAACAACACCGGCAAAGGAACCAAGTCTGTCCGGTACACTCCCTATTTTCCGGCTCCCGGCCGGTACACAGTGTACTTGCGCTGGACGCAGAACCCCAACCGGGCATCAAATGTTCCCCTGACACTCTTTTATGATGGCGGCCAGACAAATTTCACCGTCAACCAGCGGACAAATGGCGGAATTTGGTATGCGCTTGGGATATTTCCTTTTTCCGCCGGCAGCAGTGGCAGCCTGCTTTTGGAGACAACCGGCACCGATGGCTATGTTGTAGCAGACGCAACTCTATGGATGCCGGAGGCTGTGGCAACCCTCCCGACAGTTGAAGTCGTTGCCTCCGACAGCGTCGCCTCCGAGGACGGCCCCGACCCTGCAGTTTTTGCCGTGGTACGCAGCGGCGATACGTCTGCGGCAATAACCATCGCCTATGAACTTTCGGGCAGTGCCGTTGCAGGCGTTGACTATCCGGCAGCAACAGGTCTTCTGACAATGCAACCAGGGCAGACGGTTGCAAAGCTCACTCTGTTGCCACTCGCAGATTCCGAGGCCGAAGGAGATGAAACCATAGTTTTCACACTGACCCCCAGTGCAAGTTATCAACTTGGCGTTTACACCCAGGCCACAGCGGTGGTGCACGACGGCGGGCTTGGCAGATGGCGCGCATTGCACTTCAATGCCTCTGAACTTGCCGACCCCGCCCAAAGCGGCCTGAATGCCGACCCTGACGGCGACGGACTGAGCAATCTGCTCGAATTTTTCCATGACACCGACCCAAAGACTCCGAATGCAGCGCCGGCGCTGCAAATCCTGCGGTCAACCAATGGCCTGTCATTGGGCTGGCAGCGCGCCTCCTCAGCGGCGGGCTTGTTCATGCGTGTTGAACATTCCACCGATTTGTCAAACTGGCACCCGGCTCCCTACTGGGCGCAGTTGCCGTTGGTGAACAGTTTGCAAGGTGGACAGCAGGAGCTTCGATTTGATCTGGGCGCGCTCAGGCCAGATTCGCCGCAAGGATTCTATCGCGTGGCCGCAAGCACTGCATTCCTGCCGTGGATGACCAATGACGCGAAGTTTTTCTTTTCCTTTGATTCAACGCCTGATGGCACCAACGCCTTTCAGATTACAGTCACAACAAACGCAGGCTTTGTAGGACAGCCTGTGATTACGCGCACCGGCACGGCATTGGGAGCCGATGGCGGAGCGGCCAGCTTCACCGATTTTACCGGAACAACATGGCTGGGCAGCGGCGGCGCGGCAACTCCCGGTCATTCGCTGGCATTCAACAACGGAAGCGCAAACAACTCATTCAGTCTGACTTTCAGCACCCTTGGTTTGCGCTCGGTGCGGCTTCGGATGGACATTCGCTCTGCCGCACAAGCAGGCGGCTCCGCGCCAACTGCCTTTTCCAGTTTCACCTACGACATAGGAGGCGGACCGCAGCCGGTCCCGGGCGTGGATTTGGCTGTCATTGCCGACAACGCCTTTCATCAATGGACAGTTGACTTGAGCGGCTTGACCATTCTCGACAACCGGCCAAGCGTGACCTTGACATGGACAATTCGCGCGCTGGCTGCGAATCCGGCGGAAAGTTTTCGCGTTGACAACATTCAGGTGACGGCCTCGCCCGCAAATTAAGCTTCACGCATCAAATCAAACACGAAAAAATCGCGTTAAATTTTATGCTGCAAAAACCTTTGACCAATAGTGGAACAGGAGACTTTCGCAGGTTTTACGTGCTCGCATTGTGCACGGCGCTCGCCGCCCTTGATGCCGGCGCTGCGCCGGTTTTCTTGAGTTTTCAAGAAGGCAACTTCCGCCAGGGGGTTGACCGCGACACAGTCAGCACCGCTGGAACGCTGCTAAGCTCAAACTACAACATGGACGCCACGCATGTCAGGAGCGACAATCCCACATCCAACCGCGACGGCATTCAACTGATTGCAGGCACGCAGGCTTCTGGCAATCGTTTGCACATACTTTTGGGATTCGATGTTTCTTACATCGCTGAACTGGTCGGAAGCAACATCTCGCGCGTGGACAGCGTGGCGCTGATTCTTACACACGATAACGCGGGCACAGGAAGCAATGCCATGCAATCGGTGCATCTGACGCGGCCATTCAACGAAACAACAGCCACCTGGAACAACCCGCATGGAGACGGAACCGATGGCGGCGGATTTCTGGGAACCGAATTGCGCCAGCGGACAACAGTCGGCACCAGGACAACGCCCGCCACCGAAATCTGGGGAAGTCCGGGCTGGTATTGGCCTGACGGCGGCACGGGGCCGGATTTGTTGGTGGAAGCAGTGCGCGGCGCGCTTACCAACGGCACCGGCAAACTGTATATCCTCGTGAAACGCACCAGCGAAACCAGCGCCGATTATTTTTCAAGATACAAAGATGATGGAGATGCAACGCCCAATTACAGGCCGCAGTTGCTGGTCGGAATTGATTCTGTTAGCGCGGTGACTGTGAGCGTGGCGGCCACCGATGCGCTGGCTGGCGAGCCGGGAACTGATACCGGGCTTTTCACCATCACACGCTCCGGCAACACCAGTGGGACCACTACTGTTTACTACACATTGGGAGGCACGGCGACTCCGGGGCTGGACTACGCCACCAACGGGCTAGGCTCTGTGACCTTCGGGCCGGGCCAAACCAGCGCCTCCGTTTGGATTGTGCCGCTGAATGACACCAATGCGGAACCGATGGAAACAGTGACACTGACAATCACTCCCGACCCGGCTTACACGATTGCCACAGGCACGGCTACCATCCAAATTTACGATGACGTTGACAACGCGCCAGCCAACCTGCTTGCGGGCTATTATTTCAACGAAAACAACAACTTGGCCGCATCCCTGGGCGCTGTTGCCTCCGCGTATGTGCCTGAACCTGAGCAAATCCTGGCCTCAAATGCAACAGCCGGAGCGGGTCTGGGGCTTTTCGGTCCGGGAGGCACTTCAGGAACAAGCCACGGCTACGGCACAGCCTCCTATTACTCGCCGCCTTCCAGTCTGTACATTCGCTGCTCTACTACTGGAACAACGCAATCGGATGCTTATGACAGGGCGGTTTATGTCAGCTTCACTTTCGGCCCGCAGCCCGGCCACATAATGAGTCTCACCGGCATGATTGCACAAGCCCGCCTCCAGGCCCCTGCAACCAACTCTGTCACAATCCTGGTGCGTGGAAGTCCGGACGGGTTTGACGCCGATTTGACCTATTTCACAGTGCAAGGAAACGGCACCGCCACAAATTTCACCACTTTGTCATGGGCGCTGCCTGAAATCCCATGGTCATCCATTGAAACGCCCGTTGAACTCCGGTTTTACGTTTTAAGCGACAGCCGCAGCACTGCCGATATCTTTCGGCTGGACGATGTGCAATTCCTGGGAACAGTTGCGGTTGGTAATCCATCAATCCCATTTGTCTCGGTCCGCGCTGAACCATCCGTTACAAGCGAAGCAGGCCAAACCTCGGCGGGATTCGTCTTAAACCGGCGGGGCGGCGACATTGAAACACCTCTGACAGTGTACTACGATGTCAGCGGTACAGCTTCAAATGGCCTGGACTACATATTGTTGGATGCTCAGGCAACTTTTGCCGCGGGCCAGACCAATCTATCTGTCGAAGTACGGCCCATTGATGACAGCCAGCCTGAGCGCGCCGAAAATGTCACCCTCACCCTGCTGCAAAATACCAATTATCTTTTAACTGCCGCCAATACAGCCACTGTTTGGATTTCTGATGATGACAAAACAACGGTGTTTCTGGAGGCCGAAAGTTTTGATGATTTGGGCGGCTGGGTAGTGGACCAACAATTCACCGACTTGATGGGGTCATCTTATGTGATGGCTCACGGATTGGGCAGGCCGGTTGCGGATGCGCGCACCATGGTCTTCTTCCCCGCCCCTGGTGACTACCGGCTCTGGGTGCGATGCAAGGATTGGACTGCACCGCTGCCAGATCACCCCGGCGCGTTCAAAGTTATCGTTGGTGGAATGGAAGCTCAGGAAACATTCGGCACTGTTGGACAGGGATGGCTCTGGCAGGACGGTGGCGTCATAAGCATTACAAACATTGCCACAGAGGTGCGTTTGCATGATTTGACAGGATTTGACGGGCGCTGCGATGCTCTGTTTTTTGCGCCAGTCTCCGACCCCGCCCCACCGAATGACCTGGCACAACTCCGGGACTGGCGGAGGTTGCAATTAGGTCTGCCTGACATCCCGCCTTCCGGTGGTAACTACGATTTGGTGGTGGTTGGCGGCGGCATCGCAGGAACCGCTGCTGCCATCGCCGCCGCGCGCCAGGGAATTCAAGTTGCGCTCATTCACGACCGCCCGTTCCTGGGCGGCAACGCAAGCCAGGACATCCGCGTGCATACCCTCGGACGTGACCGCGGCGGAATCGTCTCGGAAATTAATACCCCGGACTTGCTCATCGGCTCGGACGAATTCAAACAGTCCGACCAGCGGCGTCATCAGGTGGTGCAACGTGAAACAAACATCCATTTGTTTTTGGAATGGCGCGCCTTTGGAGTAGTGACAAATACCGGCACCAACGGCATTCGCATCGTGGCAGTTGACGCTCGCCACACACGCTCCAACGAGGAACGCCGTTTCTACGCGCCTGTATTTATTGACAGCACAGGGGACGGCTGGATTGGTTACTGGGCCGGCGCGCTCCACCGCATGGGAAGGGAGGGCAAGGATGAATTTGGCGAATCGCTTGCTCCGGCAACCGGCGATTCCATGACCATGGGTTCCACCCTTTCCTGGTACTCGCGTACCGCCACGCAGCCGGTCTCATTTCCAGATGTGCCGTGGGCAACCAACGTGTCAAAAGGCTATTACGCTTTGCGCGGCGACTGGTATTGGGAATACGGCCTGTTGCGCAACACCGTTTATGATGCGGAGGAAATCCGTGATCATCTGCTCAAGGCGATTTACGGAACATTTTGGACAATCAAACAAAGTACGACAAATGCAAACCGCGAGCTTGGCTGGGTTGCGTATGTGGCAGGAAAACGCGAATCGCGCCGCCTCATCGGTGATTATATCCTTACCGAGCAGGATGTCCGCACCAGCCGGGAATTTCCCGATGCCGTTGTGACCGAGAGCCGGGAGATTGACCTGCATTATCCACAGGGCGGAACGTGGGATTTTCTCACCTACGCCCAATTCACCAGCATCGCGCCGTATTGGATACCATTCCGGTGCTTCTATTCTACCAATGTGGAAAACTTGATGATGGCCGGGCGCTGTTTGAGCGCAACTCATGTCGGATTGGGCAGCCCGCGCGTAATGAACACCTGCGGACAAATGGGCGTTGCCACAGGCACCGCAGCGGCTCTCTGCAAGAAATACGGCGTGCTGCCGAGAGGCGTTTACAGGCAGCATATCGCCGAACTGCAAGTGCTCATTGACGCAGTCCAGGCCAGCGCACTGACAAACGTGGTTGCAATTGTGGACAACGCCGACACCAACCGCGTCCAAATCATCGGGACATGGCAGAGCAGCACTTCAAATCCGGGCTACTACGGCACCGACTACCTCCATGACCAAAACTCAGGCAAAGGCCAGAAAAGCGTCCGATTCATTCCTGATTTGCCAATGAGCGGTCAATACCGCGTTTATGCGCGCTGGACTGAAGGCTCGAATCGCCCCACCAACACGCCTGTGACGGTTTATCACCGGGACGGCTCCCAAACTGTCTATGTAAACCAGCAACGGGACAATGGCCTCTGGATTGAGCTTGGGACATTTCCTTTTGCCATTGGCAATCAAGGCAGCGTCCTGATCGAAAACCGCGACACCACCGGCTACGTAATTGCGGATGCCGTAGCCTTTGTTTCCGCGTTTGAACTGGCGCCCGCCTTCACAGGGGAGCCCTGGCAGGACGATGATTCGGACGGGGTGCCAAACTACATTGAATTCCTCAACGGCACCAACCCGCAGGATGCAGCCAGCGCGGTCAGGTTGTTCACTCAACGCGCCGGCACCCAGCCGCGGTTGCAATTCCATGCCGTGCCCGGACGCAGTTACGTTGTTCAAATCTCCGACCGCATGCCGCCAGGCGGATGGCTGACGCTGACTAACATTCCACCTGCCTCCGGAACCCGCACCATTGAACTGCTTGACAACATCTCTCCCACAAACCGCTTCTACCGCATCTTTTCACCGGCGCCTTGAATTCCTGCAGGAAAAACAGCCAGATTTCAACCACCCAAGCCGCCATGTAAAATCGAAAAGCATCACAATTATGTTTTTAAAATTTTGTACTTTGTGATGATTTCATTTTATTTAAGTATTCTCCCACAATCACAGGCACAAGGTAACAGCGGAATAATTCAGAGTTGTTGGAGAAAAATGGCGCGGTTATTTAACCTGCACTTCGCGGCCGCTGGCCGCCGAGGCGTAAACGGCGTCCAGAATCTGCTGCACCTTGAGGCTTTCCTCGGGTTGCACCAGCGGCTTTTTGTCCTCCAGAACACACTGCACAAAATGATGCACGCGGTCTTCCGGATACGGAACCTTGGGCGCGCTTAGCAGGGTGCATTCATATCCGTTTGGACCCGGACGGTAAAACCGCCCCGGAAAAAGGCTCGCGCCGCCGCTTGTCCCCAAAAGGTCAACGCCCTGTTCGCGTATGTCAGGCGAGAAATGCCCCGCCCACGCCACTTCCAAAATAACCGTGCGCCCGCTCTTCAGCCGGATGAAAGCCGAGCAAAAATCCTCCACGTCAAAAAGTTTGGCCGGATCAATTTCGCTGCGGCCCCATTCGTATTCGCCCAGACCGCGCGGGCCGAACTTGGCAGCCATGCTGGCAGAGACCGATTCCGCCTCAAAATCCCCCATGAGGTGAAGGCACAAATCCAGCATGTGCACACCGATGTCATAAGCGCAGCCGCCTCCAGCCTGTTGTTTCTGGGTGAACCAAGAGCCGATGCGCGGAATGCCGCTGCGCCGCAACCAGAAGGCGCGTCCGTGGTAAATCTCGCCCAGCTCGCCTCGCTGCACAATCTGGCGGACAAGTTGCGCATGACGGTTGAACCGGAAATTCTGGGCAACCATCAGCACGCGTTTGGCGTTTTTGGCAGTTTCGAGAATCCTGGCCGCGTCCTTTGCGTTTGTGGCCATCGGTTTCTCCAGGAGCACATGCTTGCGCGCCTTCAGCGCGTCAATGGCCACCTTGGCATGCAGATGATTGGGCAGCGCAATTATCACGGCGTCAATGTCCGGCTGGTCCAGCAAATCGTGATAATCGGCGTAGTTACGCGGTATTTTGTACCGTTCCATCGCTTCGCGCGCACGGACGGTGTTGATTTCCGAAATGGCCACAGCCGCCGCCCGATGTGTGTGAATGAGACTGTTCAGGTGGTCAAGACCTATGCCACCAACCCCTATAACGGCGCATCGAAGTTTTTCAACCATAGTACAGGCTGTCAGCGGTCTGAGCCGCAAATCATTACTACCGGTGTTGCAGCGCCTTTATAATAAATCATCAACCCTCAGGTCAATGATTAAAAGCCGGCCATGCAGTTTTTGTTCACCGGTTCAATTTCCATTCCTTCGTTTCCCCGCGAAATTGCAGCTTGACCGAGCGGCGTTCAATGGACAGGACTTTTACCTCGCCAATTTCTTCGCCTACGCCAACCACGCGGTCATTTATCATTGCGCTTGGGTCTTCGCCGTAAAAGATTCCCTGAAGATTAATCTTGGGCCATTCGACAGGCTGTGGCTTTGGAACTGGCGGAGCCGGCGGAGTTGCTACGCTTGTCGGAGCTGGCGTAACGGCCTGCTGCGGAACAACAACTGGAGGCTGTGGAATTGGAGGCGGCGGCACGGGCTGCGCCGCCGGCGGTTGTGTGCCGATTTCGGTTGCAGGCGGTCGCGGCGGCACTGACGCTACTCCCTGGGGTTGTTCCGGTAGCGCCGTTGTGCCCGGTTGTTTATCTGTTGTTGATGTTGTTACAGCCGGAGGTTGTTCCGGCGGCGGGGTGACTATTCTGGTTACTATTTTGTTGGTCAAACGCGCCAAATTCCGTTGTTCAACTGATTCCACAGCAACAACAGGCGGAGCCGGTTGGCTTGGTGGTTGCGACACCCTGGGCTGGGCTGGAGCCGGCATAGGTTCATTTTTAATACTTGGTTGCGGTGTTGAAGGCGGCTGAGGAGGCGGAGTTGGCGCCGGCGCCGATACATTCGCCACAGGTCTAACAGCAGGCTGGCCTGCAGTATTTCCCATCTGGCCGCGATGCCAGACCCAAAAAAGGGCAAATGCACCGGCCAGCAAGATGACAGCCAGAGATGGGACAAGGATGACTGCCAGTGAACGGCGCGGACGCAAGGACTCAACCGGCTGCAAGGCTATGGATGGGGTGTTTTGCGAAGGCGGCTGGCCTGCGTTGCGGCTGGCACGTTTGAGGGCGTCATTTATCAGGCTCATACGTCAATTTTGCCTTCCAATTCGCGAATAGCCCTGCCGACTGTGCGGTAATTTATGAAATCAGTGGAATTGACATAGCCGGCGAGCAGGCACTTGTCGCAAACTGCGTTGATCAAGCGCGGTATTCCGCGGCTGTAACGGTGAATCCGCCATATCGCCGCGGCGGAGAAGTAAGGGGCGCCATTGGCCCCGGCCACTTGCAGGCGGTGTTGGATGTACTGGCCGACTTCGAATCCAGAGAGTGGGCGCAAGTGGTAGCGCACGGTTATGCGCTGGCGCAACTGGCGCAACCGATGGTCATTCAAACGATCCCGCAACTCCGGCTGGCCCATGAGCACAATTTGCAGCAGTTTTCGGTCGTCGGTCTCCAAATTTGACAGCAGCCGGATTTGTTCAAGCAATTCGTTGGTCAAGTCCTGCGCCTCGTCAATGACCAGCACCGCCTCCCGGCCTTTCTCAACCTGCTCAAGCAGGAAATGATTTACAGCCGCCAGTGTCTCGAGCCTGTCCAATCCCTTGACCGCCAGCCCAAACTCCATTGCAATGGCCCGCATCAGACCGTCAGCATCCAGCACCGGATTGAGAATAAGCGCCGTCGCATAGTGTTCATTGTCGAGTTTTTCGAGGAAACTGCGGCAGATTGTGGTTTTGCCGGCGCCGACCTCGCCGGTAAGCTGCACAAAGCCCTTGCGTTCACGCACCCCGTACAGAAGGTGGTTGAGCGCCTCCCGGTGCTTGGAGCTGAAAAACAGAAACCGCGGGTTCGGCGTCAAGTCGAACGGCGGCTCTTTCAGGCCGTAGTATTCCAAGTACACAATCGAACTTTATAACCAAAATTACTCCGGCTGTCGAGAGTGTTGATTTGGCCCGTTTCTCCACCCAGCCCGCCATAAAATGGGGCGGACTTCGTGCATCCAGCCTTCTACAAAGAAGAATGCATTAAGAAGTCTTGCATTACAAGTTTGGCTGCGGCAATAAACAGCCATGAAATCCGCATCTGCTTCATCACGGCGCGGCCAAACCCGCCGCGCATTTCTAAAAAACTCCTCGGCTCTCGCAGCCAGCGCAACGCTTGCCGGCATTCCGCGACCCGGCTGGACTGCCGGGACTGATACCATAAAAATAGCGCTCATCGGTTGCGGCGGGCGCGGCACTGGCGCAGCCGCAAACGCGCTTTCCACCCCCGGCCCCACCAAACTATGGGCAATGGCGGACGTTTTCCCCAACCGGCTTGAATCCAGCCTGAAAACATTGGCGGGGCGATTCCGCGACAAGGTCGAAGTGCCGCCCGACCGCCAATTCATCGGTTTGACCGCTTACAAGCAGGCGATGGCGTCTCTTGACAAAGGCAGTGTTGTCATTCTTGCCACCCCGCCGGCCTTCCGGCCAATTCATCTGGAGCACGCCGTCAATCAGGGGTTGCATGTGTTCATGGAAAAATCCTTTGCAGTTGACGGCCCCGGCGTGCGCAGAGTGCTGCAAGCCGGCGAGGCAGCGCGCACAAAAAATCTCAAAATAGCAGGCGGCCTTATGTGGCGGCATGATCTGGCAAGGCAGGAAGCCATCCGCCGTATTCACGAAGGAGCGATTGGCGAAATAATCATGCTGCGCACTTACCGGATGCACGGCCCGGTGGGCTATCAACCACGCCCGCCAGGCATGAGCGAACTGGCTCATCAAATCGCAAATTACAACTGTTTCACCTGGTTGAATGCCAGCTTCTTCGTGGATTGGCTGATTCACAACATTGATATCTGTTGCTGGGCGAAAAACGCATGGCCGGTCAACGCGCAGGGGCATGGAGGGCGCTGTGCCCGAACCGAGCCTGACCAGTTATTCGATCATTATGTGGTTGAATACACCTTTGCCGACGGCGCAAAACTTTTTGCACAAGGCCGGCATATCCAGCGGTGCTATGACATTTTCAGCGATTTGGCCCACGGCACCAAAGGCTCTGCGGTCATCATGGAAAGTCTGTCGGCGCCAAAGCCGCGCTTTTATAAAAATCAACAGATGACGCCCGAAAACGAAATCTGGCGTTACAAAGGCCCGGAACCCGACCCCTATCAACTGGAGCACAACCTGCTGTTCGATGCCATCCGCAATGATAAACCGTACAACGAAACCGAACGCTGCGCGCAAGCCGTGCTGGCGGCAATTCTCGGCAGGATGGCCTGCGAAAGCGGCAAACTTGTGAAATGGGAAGATGCCCTGAACTCAACCGTCGAGCTGGCGCCTGGCCTGGACAAAATTGAATCGCTGGATGCACCTGCGCCAGTCCAGCCTGATGCACAAGGCCGGTACCCGCTGGCAATCCCTGGCATTACGAAGGCATTTTGATGAGAAAAATGGATAGACTCAGTCCCATGGGTCGCGCGGCCATCGTTGCAGGCTTGTTGAATCTTGCGGGTCTGCTTGGAGCCGCCGAACTGCATGTTGATTTCGCGCAAACCAACGGTCTGATACGGGCGCTGCACGGCGGTAATTGCGGCCCTCTAAACTACGGCGGACTGCTGGACTTCACGACTCATCATCGCGAGCTTGGCATCCCGATGACACGGCTCCACGATTGCCATTATCCAAATCCGGATGTGGTGGATATTCACGCAATTTTTCCGGATTTCAGGGCCGATGCCGCCCTGCCTGAGAATTATCAATTTGACCGCACCGATGATTATCTGCGCGGCATAACCAATACCGGCGCAAAAATCCTCTACCGTCTCGGCGAAAGCATCGAGCACACGCCCAAAAAATACCATGTGCATCCGCCGCGGGATTTGGACAAATGGGTGACAGTGGCCACAAACATAATCCGCCACTGCAATGATGGCTGGGCCAATGGCCTGCGGCTGGGAATCGAATATTGGGAAATCTGGAATGAGCCGGATGTCCGGCCGCAAATGTGGACCGGCACCGACGATGATTATTACAGGTTGTACATCCGGACATCGCGCGCCATCAAACAACACTGGCCACAGCTCAAGGTCGGCGGGCCAGCCGCTGGATATGTCGGCCAGATTGACCGTGAGCCTCCCAGCTTCTCGCCGTTCATCGCCGGCTTGTTGGAAAGGTGCAAAAAGGAAAATGCCCCTCTGGATTTCTTTTCATGGCACACTTACACCGCCAACCCGTGGCAACTGCGCCAGCGCGCCTTTAACGTCCGCCGGTTGCTCGATCAGCACGGCTTCAAAGGGTGCGAAAGCATCCTGGACGAATGGAATTATCTTCCGAACAATGACTGGACGCCGATGGGGCTGGCCGGACAGGGGCCGAAACGCGACTGGTTTTACGATCAAATCGGCGGGCCGCCGGGAGCCGCCTTCACCGCCTGCGCCCTGATTTATTTTCAGGACTGCCCGCTTGACATGGCCAACTACTACACAGCCGAGTTCCAGGGCTTTGGGCTTTTCAACTATCACGGCACGCCGAAGAAAACTTATTACGCCATGCTGGCATTCAAGCGCCTGACAGAAACACCTCTCCGCGTAAAATCCGAAGGCGGCGAGCCTGACAAACTAGCCATCGCAGCCGGATTGAACAAGGAAAAAACCGAGGCGCGCATTTTGATCAGCAATTTGCGCTCACCCAATCGCCGGTTCGATTTGAAGCTGGACAATTTGCCATGGCAAAACGGGGCGTTTTTCGAGGTGTTGCGCGTGGATGACAGGTTGAATTTGGAGAAGGCGCAAACTGGAAATCTCGCCACGCCAGCCGCTGTTTTGTCGCTGGAACTGCCGGCGTCTTCAGTTGCGCTAATCCGTCTCCGGCCCGCCCCTTGACCACGTCGAGCCGCGGCCAAAGTTTTTCAGGCGCACACTTGGAATTCACCGCTCCGCAACGGCTGTCGCATACAACGCACGCATGAGCCGGCTCTTTTCAAAGCACCTGCTCAGCGTTCAATTTCACGAATGCGCAACGAAGGAATCCACACTTCCTTTCCCTGGGCATCCTTGAAATGCCAGCAATCGGTGGCTTTATCATGCTGGGGGCGGCTCCTGGCATGTATTACCGTGCCATTGTTGAGCACGACCTTGTATCGTGCGCAACCAGACAACACCACCGCCATTAACAACGCCATCAACAAACCGGCTGAAATCCTCATGTTCATTTTGACAAATCGAAGTGTACACCCGGAGGCATTCAAATAAAGCAATTTCCAAATCAAGATTTTCGGCCGCATTAACCAATGCCACCCCAGGCTGTTTTGCTACAGCGGCCATTGATCAAGGCGGCGCTTGAATTCCCGGCATGCCGCTGAAACATCCGGCGCGCATAGTATGGCTGACACAACCGCAACGCGCCTTGCGCCCGCAGCCAACACTTGTTCAAGGTTTGACAGGTTGATTCCGCCAATTGCAAACCACGGTATGCGCACATTCTCAGCAGCCCAGCGCACGTATTCCAGTGTTACCGGCGTGGCTCCGGGCTTTGTCGCTGTTGCGAAAACCGGTCCAATGGCAATGTAAGCAGGTCCAGCTTGCAATGCACGCTGTGCCTGGGCGGGCGCATGACTGCTCAACCCGATGCCGGGTAATTGCCGACCAGCCGTTGCGCATCCCAGTTTTCTCCAAAGCTCGCCAACATGCCTCCACCCCGCATCGAAAAAATCCTCCTGCCCCAAATGACAATACTCCGCTCCCAGCTCAAAGGCCAGTCGCGGCTCGTCATTGATGACAAGGGGAATTCCGGCGGCGCGTGTAACCGGCAGGATTTCCCCGGCCAGCTTCCGGATTTGTTCCTGCGAATGGTTTTTGGCCCGCAATTGAATAATATCAGCACCGCCATCGGCCAATTGCCGGGCAACCTCGCCAGCAGGCCGTCCTGCAAGATAGGCGGTGTCCACAAATGCGTATAAGCGGCACCTGTCCAAGGCCGTCATTTCCACGTCGCAAATCTGAAGTTGATTCCACGCTTTGCGCAAGTCCTAAAGCGTAAATAGTTGCAGCAAAGACGCAGCTTTAACGCTTTTCAACGATTTGGCCGGACGCATCCACAACCATCTCGCGGATGCCTTCAGGTATCTGTGTCAAGGTGATTTTTCCGCCCGGCCAGCGAACCCAAAGTTCAGATGCTGGAAATGGGAAAACTTGCACAAAGCTGTCCTGGGAAAAATAGCCGCTTCCGGCGTGGATTTCTCGTACGGGAAGCGGCTTGCCATTTTTAATGACCCGCATGGCTGCGCCAATTGCGTTCGGGTTGCCCGGCGGGCCGGCAAGGCGCACGCGCAGCCCCGGAGAAGCGGTGGCGTTTCTGTAAAGTTTGGTCTCCGCGCCGTTCTGTGTGACAACCACATCCACACGCCCGTCTCCGTCATAATCGCAAACAGCCGCGCCGCGCTGCTCCCCATAAATCTGCAATCCACTGAGTGCTGCCGGCATGGAATTAAAAGTGCCATCGCCATTTCCCAACAATACAAGCCCCCGCCCCGCATCCATGCGGGCAATATCCGCCGGCAAGGCGAAGTAATTCTGACTTAAAAGAACATCTTCCCGTCCATCGTTGTTGAAGTCTGCAACGCATATGGCAAAAGCCGGGGCAAGCTGTGCCTCCAGCGGCAGGGCACGCGGTTCAAAATGATCGTCACGATTCAAAAAAACGGTCGAGTCCAACCAGTTTATTTGCAGATGCAGAGCCTGACTCAATGCGTCTCCATAAATTTCCTGCAAGGTCGCGCGGGCGTAAACGGAACAACTTCCCATTTTTTCCCGCACCATTGGCAGGGCCGGCACAAGAGTTGTAAATGGCTGGGAAGGCACCAGTTGGCCGGAGTGCCTGTCAACCCATCCCTCGATTATATCAAGCACTCCGTTGTTATCAAAATCCGCTGCGAACAAATGAATTGGCTGGCCGCTGAATCGTTCGTGGCGGGTGTTGCGTCCCCAATTTGACGCCACAATGTCCATTTTCCCGTCTCCATCGAAGTCGCCTGCAGCAACGCCATTCCATGCGCCAGGAAATTTGTGCAAACCAAGGTTGGTGGTCACCTCAACAAAACCAGCCGGTTGATATTTGAAGATCCGGACAGGCCCCCACTCACACGCCGCAACCAGCTCTGACTTGCCGTCGCCATCCAGGTCGGTGAACACCGAGCCGCTCACAAGACCAATCTGGGAAAGACGCGCGCTGTTTTCCCTGTCCAACTGGAAGGCTGCAGCCCGTCCGCGGTAGAGGCGCGAGCTTGCCGGTTCAGGATAGCGCCCGCTTACCACGCGCCCCCCGACAAACAGGTCAACAAAACCGTCGCCATCATAATCAGCGGCGGCAAGCGGGCCGGTGGCTGAATTGCAGCCTGGCAATTCCGCCTCGATCGTATCGCTCATAAAATTAAATACGCGCGCGGACGGCGCGTTGGTGTTTCCGTCCTCGTAATTTGAAGCGCCCGTCACCAGCACCCTCTGACCATTCGGGCGTTGCAATGCGACGATGCCCGTCTGGCTCTGGCCGTTGATTTCACGTAAAATGGCCGGCTCATGTTTCTTGAAGCCGCCTTTCCCGTTGTTCATGTACACGGCCAGAAAACCTCCACGACCGCCGCCAATTGCCAAATCATCCCAGCCATCGCCATTGAAATCGAACCATGCCGCGCCAGGTCCAAGACGCGTCAGCCTGTGCGGCAGGAGCGGCTGCACGGTCAAATCGTCAAAAGTTTCCTCATAATGAACATGGGCCAACAATGCGCTGACATCCTGGAACATCGGTGTTGGAGTTGTATTGGGCGCGGGAGCGGCCCGTTCCACGGCTGAGGCCTCGTCAATTTCATAGATATGATTTGGCAGGGCATTGGTGATGACGCTTTGTCTGCCGGAACGCCATGTGACTTCAATCGTCATCCGCTCGCTGCGCCCTGCTGCAAATACGCGCATGGCATCATCGGTGGAAAGATAACGCCCGCCACATTGAATCTCCTGACTCTGCAATGGGACGGCGCCGCCGAGGACTTTTATTCTTGCCCCTATGCCGCGTGTATTTGGCGGGCGGCCTTTAAGGCGCACGCCGACACGTGGCGCGCTGCTGTTATTACGGTACAGGCCGGCTTGACCGTTGAAGTTGTTTATCACCACGTCCAGATCGCCGTCATTATCCAAATCCGCCAGGGCCATGCCCTGCGATACCGCGCGCGTGTCGAATCCCCACTCGCTTGAAACATCAGCGAATCGCAAATTGCCAAGGTTGCGAAACGCGCAGTTGGGCGTGTCCAACCGTGGAAAACGCTGGCGCAGCCGCAATTGTTCAAGGCTGCTCAACTGTGATGTCTTCTTGGTTCGATCCAATTCCTGTAATGTGTCCACATGCATGTTGTCACGTTCAAACCCGTTGGCCACAAGCAGGTCCTCATAACCGTCCAGATCAACATCCAAAAAAATCGGCGTCCAAGCCCAGTCGGCTGCATCCAGGATTGCAAAATCGGCGATTTCAGCCCATGTCCCATCCCCCTGGTTTAGGTAAAGCATGTTGCGCGGGTACTGCGGGCGGTTTTTATATGCGCCCAACGGCGGCTGGCCGGCGTCAGTCAACGGCCGCTGCGCGAATCGCATCCGATGGTCGCGGCTGAGCATCTCCAGCACAAGAAAATCATCCCAGCCATCACGGTTTATGTCCGCAAAATCTGCGCCCATCGAGGCAAGAGTTTGATGCCTTATCGCCAATGTCGGCTGCAACCTGAAATGCCCGCGCCCATCCCCCAGCCAGAGCCTGTCCGGCGATATGAAATCGTTGCAGACGTAAATGTCCGGGAAGCCATCCTGATTGATGTCACGCATCACGACCGACTGCCCCCACTCATACAGCGGCTCGCGCAATGGATTGCCCGATTCATCCAAAAACGCCCCGCCTGTCCATGAAACCTCTGAAAATTGACCGTTGCCATTGTTGATGAAAAGCGCATCCGGCTCGCCGTGCTCTTCGATTTGCACTGAGCCGCGCCCGTCAGCCATCTTTACGTTAAAACTGAACCGGTTGGTCAAATCAGGATGCGTCAGCGGTCGTCCACCGACTTTTTGGACCACTGGCTGGCCGTTGACGAATCCGATTGTCAACGGTGTGTTAGGCTCATCGCGAATTGTCACTGACCGGTAGTTCGCCACGTACAAATCCAGATCGCCGTCTCCATCAACATCGCCCATTACCATCGAAAGCCCGCCGCGTTTTGCATTCAGGATGCCGCTTTGACTTGATGGTTGAAATCTGCCGTGGCCGTCATTGAAAAACAGATGAAGCCCGAAGTTAAGCGTCGAAATCACCACATCCAGATCGCCATCTCCATCAATATCCACCAGAAGCACTCCTGTGTATGGCAAGCCTCTGCCGTCTAAGCCAGCTTGGGCGGTTATATCCTCGAATCGCCATTGACCGAGATTTTTGTAAAGAACCAGGGTCCCGTTGACACCGCAGAAAAGCAAATCGCATTTTCCATCACCATCAACATCGCCGCAGGCAAGTCCGGAGCCATTTAGAAAGATTTGATTCGTCAGATGCCGCTCCAAAGGCACGGTGTTGGAAAAGGTTACGCCTGTCTGGCTTGCAGGCATCAGGGTAAAACCGGCCTTCCCGCTCGGACCAGGCTCAACTGCAAGGGCACGATAACCCGGCCCCTGACTCCACTCCCCGGCAATGGCTGGCTGGGCGGCAATCCACGCCAAGACAAGTGGCATAACTATCAGGGCGAATTTATTTTCCACCCCAGCCATAATTCCAGGCGGTAATTTCAGCACTCCGGGCAAACGCATTGGGTGCGGCAAATATACGCCATCCCCGCCCGAGGTAAAATATAATTTTCCGGCTCGTCAGAATCCAATCCTGCAGCCAAAATACATTCCTGCATGAGTCGCGAGATACTCAGCACACATCAAAAAGCGTTGCAGATCAATCTGGACGCCTCCAGCTACGGCACGTTTGCCGAAATTGGCGCCGGCCAGGAGGTGGCCCGGTGGTTTTTCCTTGTGGGCGGCGCAGCCGGCACAATTGCCAAGACAATGTCCGCCTATGACATGACGTTCAGCGATGCGATCTACGGCCGGTGCGAGCGCTACGTCAGCCGGCAGCGGCTGGCGACAATGCTCGACCATGAATACAACCTGCTGTTGGAGCGGCTGGATGCTACTCGTGGCGCGAACACACGGTTTTTTGTATTCGCCGACACCGTGGCCGCCAAAAGTTTCAAATATACTGGAGACTGTCATGGCTGGCTGGGTGTCCGCTTCCAAAATGTGCCACGCGCCGAGGCATCCCAAATCCTCATACATGTACGCCTGCACGATCGCGAAAACGTTCAGCAACAGGAGGCCCTTGGCATCATGGGCGTCAATCTGCTCTACGGCGCAATATATCTGCACACACAACCCAAGGAACTGCTTGCATCGCTTTTGGACAATCTTTCCGTGGAGCGGGTGGAAGTTGACCTTGTGAAGTTTTCCGGCCCTGCATTTCAAAGGGTGGACAACAGGGTGATGAGCCTGGAATTGGTGACTCACGGCCTCACAGATGCCGCCATGATCACCTCCGCGGGCGAGGTCGTACAAGCATCCGAAGTGCTGCACAAACGCCCCATTCTGGTCGAACGCGGAAATTTCCGGCCAATCACCCGGCTGACACTTGACCTGCTCGAATGTGCCCGCCGGCAATTTGTTCAGGAACCACGCGTCCGCGAGCATGAGAATGATGTTGTCGTGCTTTTGGAAATGACGCTCCGCAGCCTCACAGCCGAAAGCGGCGCGATTGATTTGCGCGATTTCCTGTCGCGCGTTGACTTGATCGGCGCCCTTGGGCACACCGTGCTCATATCCAACTATGCAAGATTCTTCAGACTGGCCGAGTACTTGTTCCGGTATTCAAGGCAAATGATCGGCATCGCAATCGGCGCGCCAACCCTCAAGGAATTGTTTGACGAAAAATTCTACGCGGATTTGGACGGCGGCATCCTTGAATCATTTGGACGATTGTTCAAAAACGACTTGAAGTTCTACCTTTACCCAATGACCGACCCGGAAACAGGCAGGCTGATTACGGCCTCAACTTTCCAGCCCCAGAGCCATTTGCGGCATCTTTATGCCTATCTGCGCGACAAAAATTTCGTCGAGGATATCCAGGGTTACGACCAATCATGCCTCGGAATCACGTCGCGCGAGGTGCTCGCCCGACTGCGCGCCGGAGACCCTTCCTGGGAAACAATGGTGCCGCCGCGAGTCGCTCAAATCATTAAAGAACGCAAACTGTTCCAGGTATAAGACCCAGAACTCTAATTTCCGGGTCACGCGCTCGGAAATCCGGTTTGACAGACCGCTTTATCAACCACCGCGGCGCCCGCCGCCACCTCCACGCCCGCCACGGCCTCCGCCTCCACGGCCGCCTTGTGCAGGCTGTCCCCGGCCGCCTGCAGGCGGCGCAGGGCGTACTTGCTGCTGCGCTGGCGCAGGACGCGCAGTGGTGACGGCAGGTTGCCGGGCAGGCTGCGCCGGCTGTTGCTGTGCCTGCGCCTGCGGCGGGCGCGACGCCGCTGCCTGCAACAATGCCGCCTCGTTTGGATACCTGGTAAAGCCAGCAGGTGCATCAAACAAACTGGCATCTGGCGCATTAGTTTTCCATTGGCTGAATTTTGCCACCAACGGGCTTTCATCCCATAATTTAAGCGAAACCTTGTATGGAAAATTCGTTTGATTACTTGCCACCCAGACAAACCCGGCATCCTTCTTTTCACCTTTTGCAACAGTCACCAATTTGGTTTTTGTGCAACTTCGCCCATCCACGGTCTCAGTACCTGCATCAGACCTTTCAACCACCATATCGGCGGGCGGTTTTTGCAGGTCCGGCGCATCAAACAGCAAGGTCGTCTCATAATAACCCTGCAAACCGGGAAACATGACGATTATTGAGCCGCGCTCGCCATTGATTATGTACACCGCCTTGTCCATGCCTGCGGCTTTCCAAGCATTGATGACATCGGGGGTAAAGCTCCCGCCGTGCGCCTGGCTGAAGTCGAGGAATATGCGGAAGTTGTTGTTGAGCCGCACCAAACCGGCTGGAATGGATGCTGTTCCTTGTGTGTCATCAACCTGTATTTGCGCCATTGTGGTAAACGCGGTTGACTGCACGAAAATATTCGTCAGAAGGCTCGTCACCAGCCTGCCGCTAAACACCTGCGGCAGTTGTGCTCCGGCATCAAACACAAGCAGCACGACGCCAACCAATCCAACGGCAGCTTTCAAAATAGGCTTCATAATTTTAATTATGCTACAAATTGCCGGCCTGGTAAACCTTTTTCATGGCCGAAAAACCATACCCTTCTGTGACGGCCACAATGCAGCGGCTGATAGTTTTTCCAGCCTTGCAAGGCACACATTTCAAATGTAGCACATCCATCTCAAGCCAACAGACTCAAGGCGCCGTCGCCTGCTGGCTCCCTGTGCCCGGACCAAGCTGCAACGAAAAATTGTCCAGGTAAAACACAGTTGTGTTGGTTGCCGGGCTGGTGAAGCCAACCCACGTCAATTTTTTGAAGCCCGGCTTTGCCACCGGCAGCCGTTGAAAAACCTGCGGCTGGGCGCCCAGCCGGTTTACTTTTAGTGACCAATGTCCATCGCCTTGTGCCCCAAGGCCGGCTGCAATTTCCACGTGCATCCACTCCCCGGGCGGAAATTCAACAGTCGGCCCGTTTGGCACGCGCAATCTGCCGTCACGCACTGAAAAGCTTGGGCCGGTTTGGTAAGCGCCGACGCTCCAGTCGCGCCACTCAAAATCAACCTTCGCGCCCGGCTCAATGCGAAAATCAAAAGAATTTTTGGCGAGACCCTCGGAGTAGTTCACATCGAAAGTGTAATGCGGATTGAACACCTGCTTAAGACCGGGGGCATCGGTGATTTTTACACATTTGCGGCCCGAAGCGGCCAGATTCGTAACAACCAGAATCGAATCGCCCTTGTTCTCCACGTGAACCTGTCCCGCTCTTGGCGGCTTGCCAGGCTGATCGAACTCAAAACCTTCGTTTATTGCCACCGGCGGCGGTGGTGGTGGAATTTCCAGAGGCGGATAGTTGTAGGCCCGCTCGGCGCGAACCCAGGGTGATTGATTGGTCACGCCAACATTGGAGTAATCAAATGGTTTGAAACCGACTTTCAATGCAGGCGAGCCTTGTTTGAGCCGGAAATCTTCCCGTTCCGGAGCAACAAACAATGGATCGGCAATGATTGAGCCTGCCTCATGACCGGCAGCCTGCCATTCTGCGAGCGATTTGCCCTTGAAATCAACGGCATGGCCTGCAGCCGCATTCCAATAGCAATTGCTGCGCATTACATGCTGCACCTTGTCCCACGGCCCATGCAGCAAATAACCGCTGTCCCAATACACAATGTTATTCTCGAATGTGAATGAAAGATGATTTTCAACCCGTGTCGCCTGCAGTTGATAGAGGCGGCTGAAGGCCAAAATGTTGTTACGAACTATGTTTTCCTTGCCGTAATGTTGATGGAATCCGCCGTTTTTAACCCTGTACACAAGATTGTTTTCAAAAAGGATGCCGGTGCTCCCCTCATCGGTGTACAACCCCCATCCGCCATAGGAATATGAATAGACATCGTGGAAAACATTGTTGCGCACAACCGTGCCTTCCGATGGGCCAAGGGTGTAAATGCCGCCCATGTCACTGAGCAGGCCCCAGCCTATGTGATGCACATGGTTGAAGGTGATTGTATTGCGTTTGGCAAGGCTTTCAGCGTAACCCCATCTCCATCCCACCGATATGCCCGTATAAAACAAATCGCCAATGTCATTATGCGTTATCTGGTTGTCGCTGCTGTGCCCGATCCATACGCCTACAGCGCACGGAAAGATATAACCGCCATGCAGAATCAGATTGTTATGCAGAACATTGTGGCTGGTGCGCTCCGGCTCCGGCGCAATCCCTGTCTCGCCAATCCGCACGCCGCCGGCGCCAAAATCATGGATGTAACAATCCTGCACAACATTGCTGCGGCAACCACGCCGGAACCATACACCATAAATGCCCACATGCCCGACCTCGCACTCGCGAATTGTTACATTCCGCGCGCCATCGGCCATCACCACCGCTTCAATTGGCGCCGCCGCCTGCGCAGGCTCAAACCCGCCTGGCGGCGTCAGCCATTGTGAATGTTGGAAGCTCAGCCCCTGGAAAGAAATCCACTCCACAAATTTACCCTCCGCCGGACGGCCTTTAATCACCAAAAATTTCTCCGCCACCGGCGCAACAACCCGGACAGTCTGCATGTCCTCCCCCGGACGCGGCATGTAAGAGAGCGTGCCATCCCTCTCCAAAAACCACTCGCCCGGCGCATCCAACGCCGCCCGGTAATTTTCCAATATGAAATGCGAGTTTTTCCGCCATGGGTTCCACGATTTCATCCCCTCACCCACTGTTGTCAGCGATTGCGTCGCCGCATCGAGTCGCTCAATAAAACGGCGCGTATTGTCCCAATTGTGATAAACCACAAGGTTGACATCCTTCAATTCCGCAGGTGTCAGCTTCGCCAGAGCTTGGAAGGCTTCCGACGGCAGACCAACTGTCTGGCGCGCTCGAGCCGGCCGCTTCCCGCCGCCATCAAGCGCCTCTTCGTGCAAATCCTGGATGTAAAAATAGAATTTATTGGGCGAGCGCGCCCTTCTTGCGCGCTGGTCATTAACCCACAGTTGCTCGAAATACCATTTCCCGGCGGCTGCTTCCGGAATTTTAACCGTCCACACTCCACCCGCCGCTTTTGTAAAACCAGTTATTACGCGCCCGCCGCTGAAGACGGGCTGTGCGCCAGGGGCCGCTTGGTAAATTACCGGCGCCTTTTCGCTTCCTGAATCCTCCGGTTCAAGAACAAGCGGCTCGGTAATTGTGTAGCGTCCACCTGCCACGATTATGCGCACCGGCTCGTTGACAGCGCCTTTGGCACGAATGGCGCGAATGGCGTTGCGCGCCCCAGTCAATGATGCCAACGGGCCATCGTTTCGGGCTGCATTGGGCCGGGGAAGTCTCCCGCTCCAGCCATCGTTGCCATCCGGTGAAACATAAAGTTCAAGGGCGACTGCCGGGCAGAGACCTGCGGTAAAAACCAACGCGGAAACCAACAAACTGCGAAATTGGGCATGAACATTAGATGTCATGCCACCTGCTTACCCGGCGCGCCTTCGAAAGGCAATACTTTTAGGGCTTCTCGCCAACGATTTGGAGCTTGTACTCCCTTGACAACAGGCTGTCGTGTTTCGGCTGGGGAATCGCGTTGATGTCGTACTCAAATTTGAACCGGTAATAAACAGCGTCTTTATCCGCCGGAACGGGAATCAGGGTTTCCCAGCGGTTCTTCATGAGCAGCGTCTTTTCCATCGGGTAAAAATCATGCCCAATCATGACAAATGCCTTTACGCTCTCAGGCCGCAACGCCTGCTCCTTGTGGTCCCATTTAACTTCGACCGGATAAAGATTGTTGGCATTACGCGGCAGCCGGCTGGGCGTAAGATTGGTAATGGTGTGGCAACCTGTCAGTCCCAAACTTATGACAGCCATGAAAAAAATAAACCACCGCTTCGACATGCCCACAGCCTTGCAAAGCCGCCGCCGCTTGTAAAGCCAGAAAAGTCGTTGGACATGCGCGATTTTTTGACAACCCGTCCTTGCGCTTTTTCCTCTGTTCCTTACACTGTCGGGGCGTCTTATGATGACATCTTATGAACTGATGGGGTTCATGCCGCCTGAACTTGCGGCAGGGATTTTGGAGTTCGCCTATGCGGAGGATAAACCTCTGTACCGCGCCACTCTCGCTGCCGTGGCGGAGGCCCGCCGGCTGCGGCCGGTCTTTCTTGAACGGCAGCCGCGCGTCGAGCGCCATAAGATGATGCTGACCATGCTCCAGCGCCCTGCCATGGATGCAGTGGCCGGCAACCTTATTCGAGATTGGCTGCTCAAAAAACAGAAGCCAATGCTCGCCGACTTCCTTTCAAGCCTTGGAATTGCCCACACCGACGGCGTAGTCGAAGAGCTGCCGGAGAAAGTCGAAGACGACAAATTAAAAGCCGCCGTGGATGGATTGCTGGCAAAGTACCCAAAGGAAGTTGTGACAGTCTATCTGAACGCTTTCAATACGATGAACGAAACCAACTGGGAAAATCTGAAGGAAATCCTGGCCAAAGACCCGCGCCTCCAATTTTAGCCCGCCTTTGGCGTGCTTAACACGCAAGGCCGGGCGTAAATTCATCATTTGGACTGGCGCATACCAAACACTTGCCTGCTTGCATTCATTGGCACGGTTATGCCTTGCATTTTCCGGCCTTTTGCGACAGGTCGAATCCGGCTCTCATCTCCACTTTTTGCTACCGGCATTTCCAAAAACAGTTCAGCACGTCGTGTTTCGCCGCCTTTTGGTGAAATGCGATTGCACCGGTGATAAATTCCTTTGCCCTTAAAATTGCGGTTTCAATGTGGCGGCCCTTTGCCAGTTCGGCGGTAATGGCGGCGGAAAATGTGCAGCCTGTGCCATGTGTCGCCACCCCGGAGATATATGGCGCCTGAAATAGGCTTTCGTGGCGTCCGTCAAAGTAAAAATCAACAGCCTGCCGCATGCCCGCCAAATGCCCGCCCTTGACAAGCACGGGGCATCCCCAGCGCCGATGAATCTGCCATGCGGCCAGCCGTACCGCGTCAAGTTCCTGAATTGGACGCCATCCTAAAAGCCGCGCTGCTTCATCCAGATTTGGCGTAATAAGGGACGCAATCGGAAACAGTTCCTCGGTAAGGGCACGCAATGCTGACGGTTCCAGCAGTGACGCCCGGCTGCTTGCCACCATCACCGGGTCCACCACCAATGGCGGCCTCTGACTGCTGCGGAAAAAGCCAGCCACAGCTCTTATGATGCGCGCCGAATAAAGCATGCCTGTTTTGGCCGCTTGTGGCGGCAATTCCTTGAAAACTGCCTCAAGCTGTTTTACCACCACCGCCGGCGATGCCGACTGAACGGCAAGGACACCTCGCGGGTTTTGAGCAGTCAGACATGTAATCGCGCACACCCCGTGCGTGCCCAATGCCGCAAACGTCTTCAAATCAGCCTGCACACCGGCGCCGCCGCCGCTGTCCGAGCCTGCTATCGTCAGGGCAACTGAAACTCGTTTTGGCTTTCCCATGCGCCGATTATAAAATCCATTTTCTAAAGCCGAAACTCAAAAAGGTCCTGTCATTTTGCAATTTCACAATTTGTTCAAAGAGGCTAAATTTTGAAGCATGAACAAGGACCAAGTGGCCGCCATTTTGCAGGAAATAAGCACACTGCTTGAGCTTACCGAGGCCAATCCATTCAAGGCACGCGCCTACTCAAATGCCGCGCGCACCATTCTCGCGCTGTCGGAGCCGCTTGAAAAAATGGTGGCGGAAAAACGCCTCGGTGAATTGAAAGGCATCGGCGAAAGCTTGCAAGAAAAAATCACCACGTTGGTTGAAACCGGCCGGCTGCCCTATTATGAGGAGTTGAAGGCATCCGTTGATCCCGGTCTGCTGGAATTGCTCGGCATTCCCGGTCTTGGACCAAAAAAGGTCAAGGCGCTCCATGAAAAGCTTGGCATCAAATCGCTTGCAGAACTCGAAGCAGCATGCAAAGCGGGCAAGGTGGCTGCGCTGGACGGTTTCGGTGAAGTTTCACAGGCCAAAATCTTGGAAGGCATAAAACTCAAGCAAACCTATGCCTCCAAGCATCATTTGGATACGGCACTTGCCGCCGCAGAGCCTATTTTGGAGGCTCTCCGCAGCCATCCGGATGTTATCAGATGCAGCGTTGCCGGCAGTCTGAGGCGCTGGAAGGAAACCATCGGCGATTTGGACTTTGTTGTATCCTCAAAAAAACCCTCAGAAATCATAGACTTTTTCACCCGCCAGCCGGGAATCCTGAGCGTGTCGGCCAAGGGCGATACCAAGGCAAGTGTCATCCTCGAAAAAGGGGGTATTCAGGCGGATTTGCGGGTGGTAAGCGACGCGGAGTACCCATTCGCCCTTGCTTATTTCACGGGCAGCAAGGAGCACAACATTGTTATGCGCCAGCGCGCCACCCAGCGCGGATTGCGTCTCAATGAGTACGGCCTATTCCGCTCAAAAGAAGAGACGCGCGATCCAGCACTGCGGCTGCCATGCAAAACCGAGGAAGATATTTTCCGTGAACTTGGTCTGGCGTACATACCGCCTGAACTGCGCGAAGACCAGGGAGAATTCGATGCTGCGGAAAAAAACGCCATACCGCGGCTGGTCGAGTGGACTGATTTGCGCGGCTCGCTCCATAATCATTCAAATTGGAGCGATGGCCAGGACTCGCTGGAGGCGATTGTCGAATACGCTGATGGCGAGCTTGGATGTGATTACTGGGCAATCACTGATCACTCACGCGCCTCATTTCAGGCCCGCGGTCTTGACGCAACGCGTTTGAAAGAACAACTCCGCGCTGTCGCCAGCATCAATGAAAAACTTGCGTCCGAAGGCAGCTCTTTTCGCCTGTTAACCGGCACGGAAGTGGACATTTTGGGAGAAGGCAGGCTGGATTTCGATAATGACACTTTGGCCCGGTTGGACGTTGTTGTGGCAAGCATTCATCAAGGCTTTTCCCAAAACGAAGCCGAAATGACCCGCCGGCTCATCCGCGCGGCTGAAAATCCATATGTCCACATGCTTGGGCATCTGACCGGCCGCCTGCTTTTGGACCGCGAGCCATACAAGGTCAATCAGCTTGCCGTGATTGACGCCTGCGCCGAAACCGGCACATGGATTGAAATCAACGCCCAGCCCTACAGGTTGGAACTCGACTGGCGACTCTGGCAGTATGCAAAAAAGAAGGGCGTCAAATGCGTCATCAACACCGATTCACACCGCCGCGAACACGCGGCCTTCTTGCGCCTGGGCGCAGGCATTGCCCGCAAAGGGTGGCTTGAAAAAGCCGATGTCATAAACACGCTGCCCCTTGCCAGGCTCCGGAAGGAACTGGCCCGAAAACGCGCCAAATTCAAGGCTGTCTAAGCCGCCCTCAATACAAACCGCATCCGTCCAGCAATCAAACAGCCACATGCATCATGCGGCCGGTCTGACTATGAATCCGCCTGACTTTTCATCCGGCTCAAGCTTGACAAGACCGCGGCGCTGGCCTTCCAGCAACAATTCATTGAACGACCGAAATCCATAAGCCCGCTCATTAAAGCCCGGATTGCGCCGTTTGATTGTCTGCTTGATCATCGAACCCCACACCGGTTCATCAGTTCCGCGCTCATCCAGGATGGCGTCCAGCGTCTCAACAAGCATTTCCAACGCCTTTTCCGGCGACAGATTCGCGGCGCTACCCTCCGCTGTTTTCGCCGGAACCGCGGCCAACGCCGGCCTTCGGCGCGGCCGCGCAGCCTCCGCCCGCACCAAGTCATCGTAATAGAGAAATTCATCGCAATTCGCTATGAACAAATCTGATGTGGAATTTTTCACGCCCATGCCTATGACGGTTTTGGCGTTTTCGCGCAGCTTGCTGACCAATGGCGAGAAATCTGAATCACCGCTTATTATTACGAATGTGTTGACGTGGCTCTTTGTGTAACAAAGGTCAAGGGCATCCACCACCATCCTTATATCCGCCGAGTTTTTGCCAGACTGCCGCACGTGCGGGATTTCAATAAGCTCAAAAGCCGCCTCATGCAGTGCGCGCTTGAATTCCTTGTACCGCTCGAAATCGCAGTAGGCCTTTTTAACCACGATATGTCCCTTGAGCAACAACCGCTCAAGCACCTTTTTTATGTCGAACTGCGGATAATGCGCATCGCGCACCCCAAGCGCGATGTTTTCAAGGTCCAAATAAACCGCCATTGTGGCGCCTGTTTCACGTTCGTTTGCCATGCCCCTGACTATAACACAAGCACAGGACAAGTCACTCCTGGAAATATTTCCAGCCGGGTTCTGCCGCTTAAAAACGCAAAATCATTTGGCGCCGCTGCCGCGAAGCACTGCAGGAATTGTTTTCACCAATATCTTCAAATCAAGCCACAATGACCAGTTGTCTATGTACTCCAGATCAAGGCGCACCCAGTCCTGCCAGTCACGAACTTCATTGCGCCCGCAAATCTGCCACAGGCATGTGAGGCCCGGCTTGACTGAAAGCCGCCGGCGGTCAGCCGGATTCGGCACCTGCGCTATCTCGCGCACCGGCAGCGGCCGCGGCCCAACCAGACTCATCTCACCCTTGAGCACGTTTATAAATTGCGGCAGTTCATCCAGACTGTACCGCCGTAAAAAACGGCCAACTGGCGTGATGCGCGGATCATTGGTCACCTTGAAAACCGGGCCGTTCATCTCATTCATCGCCGCCAGCTCGTGCTGCCTCTGTTCGGCATCCGTCACCATCGAGCGAAACTTCAACATGGTGAAAGGCCGCCCGTGCAGCCCGCACCTTTGCTGGCGGAATAACACCGGCCCCTTTGATGTCAGTCTTATTGCAAGCGCAATGATCGCAAACAACCACCAGAACAAAACCAGCACAAGCAGCGCAACCGTGAAATCCATGACCTGCTTCAGCAGCACCTGCCATGAGACAGACGGCGCTGAACGAAAAACCACAACCGGCACGCCGTAAAAGTCATCCAGACTGGTGCGAAAAGTCTGCGTCCGGAAAAAGTTTGCCACCAGCCACGCTTCAACCCCCTCCAATTCGCAGGTTCTCAGCACACTCTCAACCAGAGGAAATGCCGCAGGCCGCGCGCACACGATTACGCCATTGGGCGAATGTTGGTGCAACAGCTCCATCAGTTTGTCTGCAGCCTTCTCATCCAGCCCCAGCTCCGCAAGGACTTCAATTGAGCCGCCGGAGTTTCCGCCCAATTGCCTGCGGATTGCAGAGGTGTCGGCGGCATCTCCAACCAAAATCACACGTTTCTGCCACGGCTCACGCCCGAATGAAGTTCGGAGCACAAGCCGCAGCAACTCCTCCTTTGCCAGCACCAGAACGAAACTCAACAACCCAAAAAGCGGGAACACCGCGCGGGCGTAGGCGCGTTCTTCCCGGACAATAAATTGCATGACAATCAACAGCACCGTTGTCAGCAAACTTGCCTTTAACAACGGCCATATCGCCGTGCGCCGCGGCGCCAAAAGCGGCCGGTTGTAAAAACCCTGCCATTCCAAAATCAAAGGCGCCGCCGGCAGTATTACCAACCAAAGCCAGATGAAATCCTCAAATGGGAAAATCTCAGGCCGTCCCCAGGGAAAGTAATAGCGCAGTGAATGCGCCAGCCAGAACGCCAGCATGAAAAGCCCCGTATCCATCAATTGATGGATGCGCATCCGAATCTGGCGTTGTTGCCTTAACATGGCTGACTGTTCATTACAATTTGCAACCCTGGCATTTCCTTAACAAAAGCTCCGGGCCATTTCAACGTTATTGGCTTTGAGATGCCGCCGGCCTCTCCGGCCCGTCAGAACGCCAGGTTTATTTCATCACATCCGCAGTTACGGTTTGAAACTCCGGAACTGCCTCGATCAAAAACTTCTCCATGCGCTTGAAAGTTTCCTCCTCCCGGCCCGGATCACAAGTTGCAAAAGCTGAAATGTAACCCCACCTTTGCAACTCGCCGGTCCGCAGCAGATGCAACATTGAGCGCCACATCCGCTCCCCATGCTCTGCCGTCACCGCTCCATCAGTGACAAACCAATAAACGTAAATCCCGCGTTTCTCGATCGTTGCTCCCCCCTGACTTAGCGTCTTGGATGCCATGATTTTCATCGCAGGCAATTTCCACGGATGCGGACGCTCCATCGGCAAGGTCACCTGCTCTGATTTCTCAATCCGCCAGCCCTGACCCGTCAGGCAATATTGCGGCTTGTGGATGCTTGTCCTGTCGCGGCCCATGAGAACAACCGACACCAACAATAACTGGCCATCCGGCCATTTGTACAACCGTCGCCCGAATGTGGTGTCCTTCGGAAGCATTTCAACCTCAACCTCCTGTATCGGTGCCGGCTCCGATGCCGCATCGCCAACCTGCTCCGGCAATGCCACCCCTGAGCTGCCCACCGGCCGCCCTTTCTCGTCCAAAGGTGGTTGCGCGCTCAATTTAACCCCGGGCCGGCCCAGACGCTGATGTGTCTGCCAATAACTCAACACGGCAGCCGTGCCAGCCATCATCGCCACGGCAATCACGAAAAGTGTCCAGCCCCGCCTATTCATGGCTGCGACGCCTCCCTCGATTCCACCGCCGGTACGGCTGGCGCGCCCGCTTTCGGCTGCTTGTTTTCCCTCAATAGATGCAACAACAATGCAAGCCCCGCAAAGGCGGGCACATAAGGCAGCAAGCTGAACAAACCGCTGTTGTGCACCCAATTGCCGGCTTCTTGTCCGAACAGCTTTGCAGCCAGTATGATGATCATTAAACGAAAAACATTGCAGACTACCGCCAGCGGCACGGCGCTCAAAATCAAAACCGCCCGCCGCCACGGCCTGCGCAATTGTAGAAAAGCCAGAATTACCGAGACCGCCCCAATCGAAACCAGACTGCGCAGCCCGCTGCAGGCTGCCGCAACCTCATAATGAAACTGGCCCGATGGGTCCATCAAAACCGTCCCATCCCGCACAACCTCGATTCCCAATACCTCTCGGGCTATCCCCTCAGTCAATACAGTTGCAACCATTCTCAACTTGAACGCCAGCCCCTCTGTCAACGCGCTGAATGGCACGCAGAAAATCAACAGAAAATAAGGGAACCAAATCGCCCGCAACCATTCCCTGCCCCACACCAGCCCCATCAACCCGTAAAAACCTGCGAAAAATCCAATGATCGAAATTCGCGGCTGTTGCGCTGCATATCCGAACAAGTGCAGCGCAAGTCCCAGGCCCACCAAAAAAAGCCCCGGCGGCCAGGCGGCCTTTTTGCACTCCAGCAATTTTTCGCGTTTTATCCACAGCAACGCCAGCACCACCACCGGCATCAAAAAGCCTATTGCGTCATCGTCAGAGCCTTTGTAGGCATTCAACATCCAACCGAACAGCGACGGCGTCGCAACATAGCCGAATGTGGAATTGCCAAGCCAATGAAACAAGGCGAACCATCCGGCCGCAAGCAGCCCGAACTCAGCCTTGCCTGGCAACTGCCGGCATAACTGCGATAAGTCCTCCCGCCAATCCCCCCGGGATGTCGCCTTGTTAGAAGCACTCTCCATTGCAACGTCTTGCAACAATCTGACACCATCCCACTGCCATTGCTCAATAAAAATCGAACCCCAAACGCCATCTCTCATCCGCCATCATGCAGCTAAAAAGACACAAAGATTTGCTGTTCCACACTTTTGTCCGCCAGCCATGGTAAAAAGGTATTGCCAGCGGGGTGTTCCCGCTACATATTAGGGCCGTGCCCAATAAGAAAGCCCGGAAAGTCCGGCCTGCGCCTGCTGCCGCGCATCGGCATGATTTGCCGCAGAAAAAAAGCGGACAGGAAAGCTGCCTTTCTCCCAGGCGCAAATGGGCGTATCGTCTGCTGTTTCTGCTATTGACGCCTCTTTTGGCATTGTCCATTGCCGAGGGATTACTGTGGCTTGCGGGCTACGGATTGGCCACTCATTTTTTCATTCCATCCGAAAAACCGGGCCGTTACGTCAGCAATGACAAGTTTGCGCAGCAATACTTCAACAGACGCGCCACATCGAGGCCATCGTTGCTCGACATACCGGCCCAAAAACCGCCGGGTTCAATCCGGATTTTCGTTTTGGGAGAATCCGCCGCAATGGGCACGCCAGACCCGGCATTCAGTTTCAGCCGGATTCTGGAAGTCCTTCTATCGCGGCAATATCCGGAGCAAACTTTCGAGGTAATCAATGCCGCCATGCGCGGCATAGATTCGCACATCGTGCGCGATATTGCCCGCGATTGCGCCGAATTTGACCCGGATTTGTTCATAGTTTACATGGGCAATAATGAAATGGTGGGGCTTCATTCACCGACTCCGCGCACACCCGCCCCCGCCCTGAATCCGCATCTAATCCGCCTTTCACAAGCATGCAAATCCAGCCGGCTGGGACAGTTTGTGCGCTGGAAAATCCTGGGTCTGGACCGTGCCCAAATGCAAAAGCAGGACATGGAATTTTTCAGGCAAAACCGGATGCGCGCTGATGACCCGCGTTGCGAGGCAGTCCGGCGCAACTTCAAATTGAATCTCGATGAAATTTGCAATCTGGGCCGCAAATCCCGCGGCGTGCTGCTGGCAACGCTTCCTGCAAATCTCAAAGACTTCCCGCCACTCGGCTCACTGCATCGCAGTCCCTGGACTGACACTGAGCAGGCACAATGGGAAAAACTTTGCCAGACAGCCATGGCTTTTGAGCAAACCTCAAACTTTACCGCCGCCATCCCATCCCTGCTGGAGGCCACACGACTTGACGCCACATACGCCGAGACGCAGTTCCGTCTCGCCAGGGCGTGGCTGGCTGCCGGCGATCCCGCGCGCGCACGTCACCATTTTCAGCTTGCACGTGACCTGGACGCAATAGCATTCAGGCCGCCCTCAACGCTTAACTCGATCATCCGCCAGGTTGCCGGCCAACGGCCGCACACAAAGCTTGTAGATTTGGAAAAGGCCTTTGCGGAGAGCCACTTGGCTGAAGTCGGGCTGCCTGGGGGGAAGCTTTTCTATGACCACGTCCATCCAACCTTTGAAGGCAACTACATCGCGGCGCGCGCATTCTTGCAGACAATTGAATCCACTCTTGCCGGGGTTTTGAAGCGCCGTCCGGACAGTCCACCGCTGCCGGACGTGGCCGAATGCGCTTCCGCACTCGCCTACACAAGCTGGGCCGAATTCAATGTGCGCGAAGCGATGCTCCAGATGATGTCCAACCCGCCGTTTCTCGATCAGTGGGAACACGAACAACTAATGGCTGCGGCGGAAATCGATCTGAAGGCAAGGCGCGCTGCAATCACGAGGGAAGTTGTGCAACAAACCATATCGTTGAATCTTGAAATACTTTCCCGCAATCCTACCGACTGGAAAAGCCGGTTTAACCTTGCATTCTACTACCGGCAAATCGGCCAACCTGCCCTTGCAGCGCAACATCTGCAAGAGCTGGTCCAGGAGTATCCCCGCCATGCGCCATTTTACGCCGCCCTGAGCGCAACACTAACAGAAGCCGGCCAGATAAATGAGGCCCACATCTGCGCCATGGAAGCGGCAAAATTGGACCCCGGACTGGCCTTGCCACAACCCAAGCCATTGCAATTCTCCCGAAGGGATTAACGCCCGCCAACATCAACGCTCCGGCCTTCCGAAGCCCCCCAAGCGCATGGGACCCATGAACAACACCCAGGGGACATTTTTATCGAGTCCAAAAGGGGACATTTTTAAAGAGTTTTGACAATTGGCCGCCGGATAAAGATTGTTCAGGAATGAAATTGGCCTTAAACTAATGCCATGGGCAACACATTTGGACATCTTTTCCGCGTTACGACCTGGGGCGAGTCACATGGAGGCGGTGTGGGTGTTGTGGTGGATGGGTGTCCGCCGCGACTTCCATTGAGCGAGGCGGATATTCAGCCTGATTTGAACCGGCGCAGGCCGGGTCAGTCGAAAATTACTTCACCGCGGCAGGAACCGGACCGGGTGGAGATTCTCTCAGGGGTTTTTGAAGGCAAGACATTGGGCACGCCCATTTGCATGTGGGTAAGAAATGAGGATGCCCGGCCCGAAGCGTACAAGGAAATGGCGCAAAAATTCCGGCCTTCTCACGCTGACTTTACATACTGGGCCAAGTACGGCATCCGCAACTGGCAGGGAGGCGGGCGCGCCAGTGCGCGTGAAACTGTCGGGCGCGTTGCCGCCGGGGCAATTGCAAAAAAGATTTTGCGGGAACAGTTTGGCGTGGAAGTCCTGGCTTATGTAAGCCAAATCCATAAAATAAAGGCGCAGGTTGACCCCAACAGGGTGCGTTTCAAGGAGATTGAGGCGCAAATAACACGCTGTCCGGATGTTGCAGCTTCAGAAAAAATGGTGCGGCTGATCGAAAAAGTGCGCTCCGAGGGCAACAGCGTCGGCGGCATTGTGGTTGGGGTGGCGCGAGGTGTGCCTGCTGGATGGGGCGAACCGGTCTTTGACCGGCTGGAAGCTGATCTGGCAAAGGCCATGCTAAGCCTTCCGGCTTCAAAGGGCTTTGACTTCGGCTCGGGGTTCGATTGCGTCACTATGACCGGCAAAGAGCACAATGATATTTTCCGGATGCGCGCCGGCAAAGTGCGCACATTGACCAATTTCTCCGGCGGAATACAGGGCGGCATTTCAAATGGTGAAACCATTTATTTCCGGGTGGCTTTCAAGCCTACCGCAACAATTATCCAGCCGCAAAAGACTGTGAGTCAGGATTTCAAAAATACAGTATTGATGGGGCGCGGCAGGCACGACCCGTGCGTGGTTCCGCGGGCAGTTCCACTGGTCGAGGCGATGACGGCTCTTGTGCTTGTTGACCACGCCTTGCGCCACAAGGCGCAGTGTGGATAGGGAAAAACCACCACCATAACCGCTGGCGTAAGCCGGCGGATTTTTATTCGGGAAAAGGCTTTGACAGTGTTCAACTAGCAGCCGGAGTGAAACTCAGTCCTCCAGCAAAGCTTCGCTCGAGTTCAGGTCGCGGATTTGTAATTAAAGATTGGGGAAGCCATTGCTCATGCCAGCGCTGACGAGGCTCGGTATTTATGCTGTGATGGCGTTGGTTGCAAAAACATTTGCCAGTTTGGATAAAAGTGCGTATAGGTAGTTTGTTGAGTCCATGACCGGACGCCCGGCAAAAGCCATTAGCAAAACGCCCAGCCAGGCGGGCGCGGGTGATTTGTGTTCGGACGTAATGAGCCAGCATAGGCCAGCTTGCTTGTGAGCGCACCAACTACCAACATCCCGGCATTGGATAGTTCTCAAGTCAAATTGACCGAGGATATCTTGAAGCTGGTTGAGCAACTGGCTGAAGTGCAACACGCCAACTGGGTACGCGAACGTCAAAGCCAGGGGTGGAAATACGGCCCGAGACGCGATGACGATAAAAAGGAGAATCCGCTTTTAATTCCATACAGCGAATTGCCGGAGGAGGAGAAGAAAATCAACCGCGCCAACGCGCTGGAGACGTTAAAGGCGATCCTGGAATTGGGCTACGACATGCAAAGTCCCGCCGGCCAGAGCATCCGCAGCCAGCCGGACGCCGCAGGGCAGGTGCATGAAACCATCCGCCTGTTAAAGACCAATCCGAAGTTAACCGTTGCTGATTTGCGCCGCATCTGGGAGGAGCATTCCCAAATGCATTGGGCTGCCAGCGTGGAAGTGTACCGGCGGATGGTAGATTACGCATTGAAACTTGGCGAGGCATTTCTGGCGTTTGACATATCCCAGGAGGGGCTTTCGGTATTCAAAAACGACCTGCGTCTTACCCAGTTGCAGGCGCTGGCGCTGGCCCGTACTGGCGCAACCCGCCGCGCAAACCAGATTCTTGACCAGTTGCGCCAATCCGGCCATCAAGATGAGGAAACCCTCGGCATACTTGCCCGCACGCACAAGGATTTCTGGCTGATGACAGCCGATCCAGCCGAGAAGAAAAAACATCTGAACATCAGTTTTGACCTCTATTACAGCGCCTACCAGCGCAACCACGGTTATTATTCGGGCATCAATGCCGCCTCGATGGGGTTGCTGGCCGGGAAAACGGAAATTGCGCGCCAGCTTGCACAGGAGGTTACCGATCTTTGCAAGGCGTTGCTGGAAAAAACGGGCACCGATTCCGAAGAGCGGTACTGGCTTGATGCAACCCTGGCGGAGGCTGCCATTATCCTGGGCAAATTCGATGAAGCCGAAAAGTATTACCGTGCCGCAACGGTGTTAAGCGGCGACAAGCTGATCATCGTCAGCCGCACCCGGGCGCAGGCGCGGCTGTTGCTTGAGCATATCACCGGAAACCCAAACATGCTTGATGCCTGCTTCCATCTGCCGCGCATCGTTGTTTTTTCGGGGCACATGTTTGACAGGCCGGGTCGGCGCAGACATCGCTTTCCTGTGGCCTTCGAGGAGCCGGTGCGGGATGCAATCGCTGCGGAACTAAAGGCACTTGACGCACAAATTGGTTATTCTTCACTGGCCTGCGGCGGGGATTTGCTGTTTGCCGAGAGCATCCTCGAGCGCGGTGGCGAAATTCATATCGCTTTGCCATTCAATAAAGCCGACTTCCGGCGATGCAGCGTGGATATCATACCGGGAATTGATTTCGGGAAGCGCTTCGAGCATGTTCTTGCACGCGCCGCGACCGTCACAATTCTCAACGAATGGGGAAATGCAAATGATGGCGCCGCCTTTGATTACTGCAATCGCGCCCTCAACGGCATGGCGCTGCTAAAAGGGCGTTTCTTCGGAATGGACGTTGTCCCGCTTGCCGTCTGGGACGGCCAGCCGGGCGACGGCATTGGCGGAACGCAGACTTTTGTTGACTACTGGTCGCGCCAGGGCGACGGACTGCGAATCATACGCCTGGACAAAATTGTCCCCGCCGATTATGTGCCGCCGAGAAACGTTTCCGCGCTCGAAACCGCCACAACTTCGTTGTTTGAGCCGCAGATCAACCAGGAAATCAAGGCCATGCTTTTTGCGGACATTGTCGGTTTCACAAAGCTTACAGAGATGCAGGTGCCCCGGTTTGTCGAGCATTTCATGGGCAAGGTGGCAGAGCTGATGCAACAGATGCCCAATCCACCTGTTCACAAAAACACCTGGGGCGACGCGGTTTGTTGCGTGTTCAATTCCGTAAAAGACGCCGGCTTATTTGCGTTGCGACTGCGGGACATGGTGAGAGGCACCCCGTGGCAGCGATGGGGGCTTCCGGGCGACCTGAACATCCGTATCGCGCTGCACGCCGGGCCTGTCTATGCCTGTTATGATCCGGTGCTGGGCAAGCTCACCTACAACGGCTCGCACGTCAATCGCACCGCCCGAATCGAGCCGGTGGCCGAGGAAGGTCAAATCTACGCCAGCCTTGCCTTTGCGGCGCTGGCTACCGCCGAGCACGCAGGCGAGTTCACCTGCGATTACGTCGGAACCAAACAGCTCGCCAAAAAATACGGGGCCATTCCGGTCTTTCTTGTGCGCCCTGCAGCCTGAAACACTGCAAATCCAGACATGGAAATAGTTTTTGTTACTTATTGAAAAACATGAGCGTGACACTGGCTGGTTTTTACGCCCGCTGGCGTATTGAGTGCCAGCCGGAATGTTTGCGCGAGGCGCCGGGCGAACGGCCTCCCGAAAAATTCCTGCAAACCATCTGGTTTCACCAGCGCATCCAGCGCGACAACCTCCGCACCCTGGACGGCAGAAAAGTTCGGGTTCTGCATCCGGGCTTTTGGAATCGCGAAGCCGGCCCTGACTTTCGCGGGGCGGTTTTGCAATTCGGCGGGGAACTGCCAGTGGCTGGGGACGTGGAAATTGACTTGAATCCGGCCTGCTGGACTGCTCACGAGCACCATCGGAATCCAAATTTTGCGCGCGTGGCGCTTCATGTTGTTTGGGAAGCTCCGCGCCCCGCCGGAACTCATAACTCCCAAAATGCGACACAATCTCTGCCGGTATTGGCGATCAAAGATTTGCTGGATGCGCCTCTGGAGCAGCTCCGGCAGTGGCTTAATATCGAAAACGCCTCCAGCTTTCCGGAACAACTGGCTGGAAAATGCCATCCGTGCCTGATTGCCCTTTCAGAAGAACAACGCAATGCCTTGCTGGAACAGGCTGCAAGCGTGCGGCTCCAGGCCAAGGCCCATCAACTTGCCTGCCGCGCCCGGCAAGCAGGCTGGGAGCAGGCCCTCTGGGAAGGGATGTTTCGCGCGCTCGGTTACAAAAAAAATGTCTGGCCCATGCAGGCGCTGGCCGAGTTGCGCCGGCAACTGCTTGATGGATGTGAAAGCCGGCTCCACTTGCAGGCAAGGCTTTTGGGCGTGGGCGGTCTCCTTCCACCCGAGCTGCCCCGCACACGCCCGCCCGCTGACACTTATTTGCGCCGGATTTGGGACTATTGGTGGCGCGAGCGTGACTCGTTTTCCGAATGTCAACTTTCACCCAAAACGTGGCAAATTTCCGGAATGCGCCCTTCAAACCAACCGGCGCGCCGGCTGGCGTTGGCCTCACAATGGTGGCTGGATTCGGCCCTGCCGCAAAAGCTCCAGAAATGGCTGTCGGAAGCCACGCCTCAACGACCGTCGCCACAAAAACTGCTTTTTATTTTGCAGGGCAAATCGGATGAGTTCTGGTCGTGGCATCTGACGTTAAAATCCGAGCGCCTGCCGCAGCCGCTGCCGCTGTTGGGCCAGATGCGCGCCACAGATTTGGCCATAAACGTCATACTGCCGTGGTTCATGGCACAGGCAACTGAAACGGGCAATGATGCGCTTCGCCAGCAGGTGGAAAAAATCTATCTTGCGTGGCCTGCGGCGGAAGACAACGCAACGCTCAAACTCGCCAGATTGCGATTGTTATCCGGGCTGGGTGCGCGCGCGCTCAGCCGCGCGGCTCTGCAACAGGGACTGCTGCAAATCGTGCGCGATTATTGCGACAACGCCGGATCACTATGCGAGAACTGCCGGTTCCCGGAAGTAATCGAGGCATGGCGCAAGGCATGCGCCGAAAACAAACATTGCCCTTGCCACTAAAACTGAGGCTCGGAGCCGTCCAGCATCTTCACCTTGTTGTGGATGAAATACTCGCGGCGCAAAGCCTTCATCATGGATTCCCGCTGGTCATAAAGCCGCCGCAATTTTCGCGGTTTGTGCCGCGCAAGGGCGTAATGCGTCAGAATCGGCATCGCTATTGTGGTATCTGTATAACACACCACTGCGTCCGGCAGCCGGTCAGGGTCAACTTTTCCCCAACTGACCGCCTCGCTTGGCGTTGCGCCTGACAAACCGCCGGTATCCGGCCGCGCATCAGTTACCTGCAAAAAATAATCCTGTCCGTATTCCTTTATGCGCAAAACCTCCTGAATTTGCGGCTCGGTTTGCAGCATGAAATTCTTCGGGCTGCCACCGCCCCACAACACAACCCCGCTCTTTCCGCCGGAGCGCTTGGCGGCCAGAACAAAGGCCGTGGTTTCATTCACGTCAATCGAGGGATTTATGCGAAGCTTGTTGCCGCGCAGCTCCACGCCGGCAACGTTCATCCCAATCGTTGAGTCCCCCGGCGAGCTTGTGTAACATGGCACGCCGGCGCGGTAGGCCGCAGCCAGCACCGATACATCCTTAAGCCCGTTCTTGCGCTCCCATTCGGCGCAATACCTGCCCAAAAGATAATGCAACTCGGCGGTGCCCATTTCCTTTTGGAATTCCGGCTGCACCAAAATCGAACGCAGAATTTCATCCGTGGCCATCAAGCAATCGCTGTAGCCGATCAACACATCGTAGATGCGCACTATGTCATTGTCGCGCAGCTCGGTATCGTCCATTTTGAAACTGCCCACGCGAACCGGATAATTGAGCGCAAAATGCATGTCATGATACAAAATTGCGCCGGTGGAGACTATCCAGTCCACAAAACCCGCCTTGATCAACGGCACGATGCAGGAGCAACCAAGGCCGGCGGGGGTCAATGCACCCGATAGGCTCATCCCTATCGTGACATCCGGTTCGAGCATTTTTTGCGTGAACAACTGGCAGCCCTCTTTCAGCCGCGCAGAGTTGTACGCCAAAAACACTTCATCCACCAAATCCGGCAGTTTTTCACTGCCGGTGATTCCCGCAGGCAAAATCCGCCTGCCGCTCAGATATTTGTCTCGATGCGGACATCTCTTTTTCCGCAACCAGTCGGGCATTTCCGACATGTCTTCCCGATACCGCGTATGACGTTTTTTCTGTGCCATAGTTCGTTTCAATTAATCCGGCGGATACGATGCTGCATGGATGGCAAAAAGCCAATTATTTTTCGCATGAAATGAAAATTTTTTCAGCGCCGAAAATTTTCGGGCATCAGCGACGCAGTTGCATCGAAAGTCTGAAGCGTGCCTGAGGGGTCAAGGTTGCCCAACTGGCAACACCCAGATGTTGCGGTAACGAACCGGGTTGCCGTGATCCTGGAAATGAAAACGCCCGCGGCGCGCATTGTTGCGAAGTTCCGCGTTGTCATGAATCTTGATGCCATTGTGGAACACCGTGACTTTGGGCTTGCCGACGTACTGGCCATCGCGCTTTTCAACGCGGTACTGGATATCGTATGTCTGCCATGTCAAAGGCGGATATGATGCCAGTGTGAACCGGCTCTCAGGTTTTCCTTTCAAGCTTTCAATCGGCTCCATTACGTCCGGGTCCTTGTAGTGGTAAAGGCCGCCGCACCCGCCCCCAAGATAAGTTGCCTCCCCAAAAGAATCCAAAACCTGTATTTCATCGCCATTTGGCAAATACACCCCGCTGTTACCGCGTCCCTGGCTGTGTTGGGTTGGCATGAGCGGATTCATAAATTCCACATGCAAATCGAAGCCGCCTTCAAATTCACGCCGCGAGTTCATGCCTCCACGCGGCACCTGAATGGAGCCGTCATCCCCAATACCCAACACCACATCCGCCTGGCGGCGCTCCTTTCCAATTTTCCAGCCCGGCGGCAACGGCCGTTCAGGCGTGGGCCACTCAGAAGGCTCCTTTGGTCCAATCGCACGCAACGGCGCCTCCCACACTATCCATCCATCCTGGCTCTTGTCGCCCAGATACCACTCCGACCCGTTTGCGCGCACCAGCTCGTCAAAGTTCTTTCCATCCAACAATACAATGGCACCCGGAGGCGGCGCCTTTCCCAATGTCGGCGACTTCTTCTCCACGCGCTTGACATCGAATGAACCGCCCTGTCCAAAACTGCCGCGAATGGAGCCATTGCCATAACTCCCAGTCCATTCCTCCGCACCTGCCTTGCCGGAAAATGTTATGGCGTCCCCGGCGGTTTTGCCTGCCAATTCAATACGACTCAATTTTCCATCGGGGGCAAACTGCCGCAGCAAAACTTTGTAATTGCCGTTGCCCTGGGCAACCACGCGCGCTTCGAGTTTGTACTCAACACCGGCGTTTTTTCCAACCCCCTCATACAACCCCTGCACCTCGGCTTCGGGCGGCAACGCGGCGCCAAGCCCGCATGCTCCCGAAAGCAACACAAGCGCCAGATGGTGAGCGCACAATTTGTAAAAACTTTTCATGGCTTGTTCCTTTCGTTGTCGCCTGGCTGACTATACTTCCCAGCCCTTGCGATATTCACGGCGGACAAAGCGGTTTATTTCAGGCATGTTGGTACACTGCATCTTTACAACATCCCACTCCACCTTCCTGCCAATGCCGGCGAATTGCGCCAGATGCCCGGCAAGGGCAAATGCAGTAAGCGGCCCCGCGGAATCCGGGAAGTTCGAGCACGGCGTGCCGCCGTTTTTTATCGCCCAGAACAAATCCTCTATCGGCCCGCCATGTGCGCGAGGAAGGGTGCGCGGCGGCGACGGAAATTCATTCTTTTTCTCGCGCGGCAAAAACTCCATTGAACCGGCGGTGCCGGTTGTGTGGAAAAGACCTTTTTCGCCAACATAAAGGGTGCATTCGCCAAACTTGACTTCGTACTTCTGCTCCGCCTCCTTCATGATGTCGGGTTTCAAACCGCCGTGGTCATAGACATAAATTTTGACAGGCGGCAACTGGCCGCGGGCGGGGACTTCATAGCGCACAACATTATCCTGAGGATACATCTCCTCGCTGCCGCCATTGCTTTTGAGACACTCCACAGTGAAAGTCTTGGCCTCGCCGATTTTTAACGCCCAGAACAATGCATCCAAATTGTGACAGGCCATGTCGCCAATTGTGCCCGTGCCAAAATGCCTCCAAGAACGCCAATTGAATGGATGCAGCCCGTCATGGTATTCCCGGAACGGAGCCGGGCCGAGCCACTCATCCCAATGCAGATAAGGCGGAACAGGCTTGCTGGCCGGTCGGCCGCCTTTGCCGCCAAAATTGCGCCCCAAGATTGTATGCGTCTCGGTAACATTCCCAACAGCGCCGGCCCACAGATACTCACAGGCCCGGCGGATTGCCTCGCCGCAATGCCCCTGATTACCCATCTGGGTGAGCACCTTTTTTTCGCGCGCAGACCTGGCAAGCTTGTAACATTCATAAATGTTATGTCCCAGCGGCTTTTGACTGAAGACAGCCTTTCCCAGGTCAATGGCGCGTATGGCCGCAGGTGCGTGATTATGGTCAGGCGTGGCAATCAACACCACGTCCAAATCACGATGGCACTCATCAAGCATCTTGCGATAATCATGGAAAACCTTTGGCGCGGGTTGATCCGGTTTCTTGCTCGCAAACTCCTTCAGCGCCTTTTCAACATTCCGGTCGTCAACATCGCAAATTGCAACCAGCTTCTCGCTCATGCCGGCGTTGAAACTGTACCCGCCCATTCCGCCAACGCCAACAACCGCCACGCCAAGCTTTGCGCCCGGCGCCGGCGCAGATAGCAATGACGGCATTTCAAACATGCGCGCTCCGGCCGCGGCCCCGGCAACGAGGCTGGCGCTTTTTAGAAAACTCCGGCGTGATAATGTTATTTTGCTTTTCATAGACTGCCTTTCTTCAAATGACTTTTTGCCGTTTATGCATCTGTTGGCAGCCTTTGTCCATGATAAAAAAGCGGCGCCTCCGCGCATCCATCGGTTGCGCGCAGTTTATTCCTTCGTGAAATTTGCCGCTATCCGGCCAGAACGCCGGCTCAGGCTTTTGCTGACTTCGCCTGAAATGCGCTTTGTGAAATCTTAATCAATTCCGCAAAGGCGGCGGAGTCGGTGGCAGCCAGATCGGCAAGAATCTTGCGGTCAAGCGCGACTTTTGCGTCCTTGAGACCCTCCATGAACCTGGAGTAGGTGAGATTTGCGGCGCGCACGGCGGCGTTGATGCGAATTTGCCAGAGGTAGCGGAATTCGCGCTTCTTGCGGCGGCGGTCGCGGTAGGCATACTGCCGGCCATGATCAACGGCATCGGAGGCGTACCGGTATAACTTGGAGCGTTTTAGACGAAAACCCTTGGCAGCGCGGAGCATCCGCGTGCGGCGTTTTCTGGAAGCTGGAGCATTGGTAACTCGCATGGTTGATAAGCAGTTTGAAAATCAAGTTGTTTATCCACGGTGGCTGAACGGCAAGGCGTCCAATACCCGGTGGGCGTCAGTCGGACCCAGCACGGCCTGCTTGCCCAGCGCGCGGCGGCGCTTCGGGCTTTTGGTTTGCAACAAGTGCCGGCGACCGGCGCGCGGGCGCAATACTTTGCCCTTGGCGGTAATCTTGAACCGCTTGGCCACCGATTTCTTCGTTTTTATCCCTTTTGGACGGCGCATAATTCAGTCCTCTTTCAAAAAGAGCGGTGAATTTAAAACAGCAACGAGGGTTGTGCAAGCAATTTTTTTTGATTTTTCAGGCCGTGACAGCCTTTCTGGCCAGGTATTCGGAAATTTTTTGAGCCGCCAGCTTGCCATCACCCATCGCAAGAATGACTGTTGCCGCGCCGCGGATAATGTCGCCTCCGGCAAAAACGCCGGGGATGCTTGTCATGAGATTTTCATCCACAACAATTTGGCCGCGCTTGTCCAGCTTCAAATCCGGGCAGGTTTGGGTCAGTAACGGGTTGGCGCGGGTGCCAACCGCCACAATCACCATATCACAGGGAATTTCAAATTCGGAGCCGGGAATTGGAACGGGCCTTGGACGCCCTGATGCATCCGGTTCGCCCAATTTCATCCTCTGGCATCTCAGGCCCGTGACCCAGTTCTTTTCATCATGCAACACCTCAACCGGCGCAACCAGAAATTCAAACTCTATGCCCTCATGCTCGGCGTGGTGCACCTCCTCGGCGCGGGCGGGCATCTCCGAGCGTGTGCGGCGGTAAACAATTATGGAATGTTCCGCGCCCATGCGTTTGGCGGTTCGGGCGGCGTCCATTGCCACATTACCGCCCCCAACCACCGCCACCCGCCGGCCATGCAGCACGGGCGTGTCGGCTTCAGGAAACTTGTAGGCAGCCATCAAATTCACGCGTGTAAGATATTCGTTTGCCGAGTAAACGCCCTTGGCATTTTCACCCGGCACATTCATGAACACTGGCAGCCCGGCGCCGTTGGCAATGAAGATCGCGTCAAAATTCCGCCGCAGCTCATCAATGGTGTATGTCCGGCCAATAACAACATTGCATTCAATTTTGACGCCCGCCGCCTTGAGACGGTTGACTTCCTCATCCACTATTCGCTTTGGCAGCCTGAACTCGGGTATGCCGTACACCAGAACGCCACCCGGGCGATGAAGCGCTTCAAAAACCGTTACATCATGGCCGTGTTTGATTAATTCGCCCGCAGCAGTCAGCCCCGCTGGCCCGGCGCCAACAATGGCGACTTTCCTGCCACTTGGGACCGGCGGCTTTGCAGGCGTTAAATCCAAGTTCCGATACGCCCAGTCGGCCACAAATCGCTCCAGGTAACCAATTGCCACAGGCAGCCCTTTTGCTCCTCTAATGCAGCGAACTTCACATTGTGTCTCCTGGGGACATACGCGCCCCGTTATTGCAGGCAGCGCGTTGTCGTTCAACAGGCATTCAGCAGCCGCAGCCAAATTGCCCTGCGCAACATGTTGAATAAATCGCGGTATGTCCACCTGCACAGGGCAGCCGGAGACACATTTCGCATCTTTGCATTGAAGACAGCGCTCCGCCTCCACCATTGCGATTCGCTCCGGCAAGCCAAGGTTCACCTCGGCAAAATTCCGAGTACGCTCTTCAGCCGGCTGTTCCGGCATCGGCTGCCGCTGGATTTTCATCCGTTCGCGGGCCGTAAGCGGTTTGGACGGGACTTGCGCGCCACCCTCCGCAACAGCAGGCGGGACAGCCGGTGTTTGATGCGCAGTATCAGAATTCATCTTATTCAATATGGCATTTTCAACGGCCCAACCCAATCTTGCATTCCTCCTCGAAGCGCCTGAGGGCCTCTGCCTCAAATGGCCGATATGTACTCAGCCGGTCCATGAGCAAATCAAAATCCACCGCGTGCCCGTCAAACTCCGGACCATCCACACATGCAAACCGGGTTTGCCCACCGACGGAGACACGACAACCACCGCACATTCCGGTGCCGTCAATCATGATCGGATTGAGCGAAACAATCGTGTGCACGCCAAGCGGCTTCGTAAGGGATGCCACCGCCCGCATCATCGGCACCGGGCCAACGGCATACACGACGTCAAACCGCTCTTGAGCAAGCAGCTCCTTGACGGCATCGGTTACAAAACCATGTCTCCCATAGCTGCCGTCATCCGTGCACACCACCACCCGCCCCAACTTTCCCAACTCTTCCTCAAAAATAACCCATTCGCGCGAGCGTCCGCCAATAACACTCACGACCTCGACTCCCTTCTGGCGCAAGCCCTGCGCTATGGGATGCACCACCGCCGTCCCAACACCTCCTCCAACGCACAGCGCCCGCCCTCCTTCCGGCAGCTCGGTTGGCCTCCCAAGCGGCCCTGTTATGTCTTGAATAGCCTCTCCAACTTTCATCCCAACGAGTTCACGGGTGCTCTTCCCGACAGCTTGAATCACCAACGTAATTGTTCCAGCAGAGGCATCCGCATCTGCTATCGTCAGTGGTATTCGCTCTGCGCCTTCCGCGCGGTGAACGATCACAAATTGACCGGGCCGGCGCACCTGCGCAATCCGCGGAGCAACCACATCCAGCCGCGTCACATTTGGACTAAGCTGTTTTTTGGCAGTAATCTGATGCACAAACACCTCTTCACGTGCGCCGGATTTCCTGATCTCCAACGCGTAATCGTCAGCTAATCTAGCACTGGCAGGCAACCAAACGTCAATGAAGATTTTACGGTGTATTAATATATCTTATTTGTCTCGGTGTCATAATAAGATACATGAAACCTGCTGAACACATTTTCGTCCGCCTGTTACATCGCGGATGAACCGCTCGATTTTTTCAACAACAGCGTCACCGGCCAGCCTGTCTGGCTGCCAAAGACAACGATTCACTGGCGTACCGGAGAAAAAATTGTGGAGAATTCTCAGCGCAGGCTACTTTTGCGAAATGGTGACGTTTGCAATGTCAATCACGCCGTCGGTCGGCACCATGAGCAGCAATTCCGCGGCAAAATCACGCGGAGCGGTGAAAGTGAAAGAAAACGGCTTCCAGTTTTCAGTGGTGTTAAGGGTTTGCTGTGCAATTTTATCCTGCGGTTCGTAAAAGCACTTTACAACGAGGTCGGCATAAGAACGTTTTGTGCTGCGCACCATCCCTTCAACGGTGAACTTTGAGCCGGCCTTGCCGATGAATCTCGGACCGCGAAGCAAACCAGTGCCGCGAGCCGGGCTGGTAACGGCGATTCGTATGGCGGTTGCACCGGGCGGGCCATCGGACAATTTGGTGTACTGGACATTGACCGGCATGGCAGAGCTGCCGTCATTCCAGCCTTTTGGCAGCCATCCTTTCGAGACGGTATTGTCTTTGTTGTTTGACGTGAATTCGGCGCCATCAGGCCCGAAAGTTTTCACGTTTTTGGGTTCAGACGCCATCGCAGTCTCCATTACCCGCCAGGCATCCTCCGCGCGGTTGAGCGCCTGCAAAACTTGGGCACGAACCCAAAGCACTTCCGTGACATTGGGCGCGTAACTAACTGCGAGTCTGGAGTGAAAATCCGCCTCCACCGGGTCCTTGTCCAACTGGGCCAATTTGGCCAGCGCAAGCCCGTTGTCAGGCTCAAGTCCCATGACTTCCAAAAAGTCGGACCGGTTCCCCTCCTCGATTTTTTTCCGAACATAATCCGGCACAGATACGGTGTTGAAAGTGCTGATGGTTCTGTTGCCTCTTTCCGCCAAAAACCAGCGTGTCCAATCCACAAACGGCCCGCTCTCAGCCTTGTCGGCAATGCGGGAGCGGATGGCGACGAGTTTTTCCCAGGCGCTGCTGACAGGCTCGGCACCTCCGGCATCACTGATGTGGAAACCGCCAACTGCTTCGGCCAACTCAGTGATCCAAGGCGGCGGATTTGTTGGCGCTTCCACGAGCCAGATGCGGGCGGCACGGTCATTTCCGGAAGTTGCGACAAAGCGGCCATCCACACTTATCCTTGCGCAACGGATTAAATCATCATGAACCAATGGGTCAGCAACCGGCTTGCCCGAAGCTGAATCCCACAATCTGGCCACGCGATCGCGTGAAACAGTCAGCAAGATGCGGCCGGTGCTGTTGAACTGCACAAATTTCACCGGTTCATCGTGCCGGAAAGGCTCTGTAACCGGCTTGCCCGTCAACGGTTCCCAGAGCTGAACAGTCTTGTCATCCGAAGCGGTGGCAATCAATCGGTCATCCGGGCTGAAGGCAACAAAGTTGACCGGCGCCTCATGTTGCAAAGGTTGCGCTAGCGGCTGGCCGGTGGAAGCATCCCAGAGCCGGACAACGCGGTCCTCCCCTGCGGTTGCAACCAATTTTCCATTCGCACTGAAACATGCATAACGGACCTCCCCGGCATGGCGCAGCGGCTGCACAAGTGCCTTTCCGGTGTCTGCGTCCCATATTCGCGCTGCGGCATCCGCCCCCGCCGAAATCAAACGCCGCCCATCCGTGCTAAATGCAATTGAGCGCACTGCGCGATCATGTTTCGCAACGCCATGCACAAGTTTGGAGCCGGCGACATCCCACACACGAATATTCCGTTCGTCAGCCGCTGCCAGTCGGGAGCCGTCCGGGCTGAAAACAGCGGCGACAACTTTTCCATCGTGACCCAGCGGCGTACCGAATGGCTTGCCGCCTGGAACTTCCCACAACCGGACAAACCGGTCATCGGCAAGCGTAAGCAACAGTTTTCCGTTTGGGCTGAACTGGACATACTGCACCCTCCCCTCATGTGGAATCTGCGCCTGCTGTTGTCCGGCGGACAAGTTCCACAAACGCGCCACCCGATCATCGCCCGCCGTTGCCACCCATTGGCTGTCGGGGCTGATATCCACCCAGTTAACCCATCCATCGTGGCGAAGCGTCTCCACCAGCGGTGTGCCGCGAAGCGCATCCCAAACCCGTGCGGTCTTGTCAGATGAAGCGCTTGCAACGCGCCGGCCGTCGCGACTGAATCGAGCCTTGATTACCGGAGCCTCATGCCGCATCGCCTCGCTGAACGGTTTGCCAGTTGTTGCATCCCACAATCGGGCGGTGCGGTCGCTTGATGCTGTAACTATCAACAGTCCATTGGGACTGAATTCAGCGTAATTAATTGCATCATCATGCTCCATGACGGCCATTGGCAACGGTTTGCCTGTCGCAGCATCCCACAGCCTTGCAGTGCGGTCACCTGAAGCAGTCAAGATGGCGTGCCCGGAAGGACTGAATACAGCATTGTAAACCCAGTTGTCATGACGCATTGGTTCACCAACTGGCTTGCCGGTTGCAACTTCCCAGACTCTTGCTGTTTTATCTCCACTTGCAGTAACCAAAAACTTGCCATCCGGACTGAACCGCACAGTGACAACTCCCCCATTATGTTTTAACGGCTCGCCAATCTGTTTGCCTGTTGCCACTTCCCACACACGTGCCGCGGTCCCGCCGGCGCTGGCCACAAGTTTGTCATCCGGCCCGAATTGAACGAAATTAACCGGCCCGTCATTTGCCAGCGGCTCTGATGCCGGGTTGCCGGAGGCGGCATCCCACAGCCTTGCAGTGCGGTCCTGTGAGCCGGTGGCGATTTTTTTGCCGTCATGACTGAATGTGGCGCACAACACCCAGTCCCCATGTTTCATTGCCGCTGAAACTTTTTGGCCTGTGGCGGCATCCCAAACTTGGGCCGTGTTATCATAGGAAGTGGTCAACACCCACTTTCCATCTGGACTGAAACAAGCGGTGGTAATGTTTTTATTGTGCCGGAATTGCCCGCCAATAGTTCTGCCTGTTTTGTAGTCCCAAATTTGTGCCGTATTGCTTGAGACAGTCAGCAATCGCGCGCCATCCGGACTAAAAACCGCTTCGGCAACCGCCGATGCATGTGTCAACGGCGCCGCCAGAGGCAACGCCCAATTTCGATGTGAGAGCAAAGTCCGCAGCCGGATTCCAACCGATTCATTCTCCGGATCAAGTCGCAGCGCGCGTGACAAATACGCCAGGGCACGGCCCTCATTATTTTTCTCTATCAATCCGGCGGCAGCCCCGAAGTCCGCCGCAGCCAGGGCGCGACGCACGCGCTTTTCCTCTTCAATGGCCTTGTTGCGTGCTGCGACAGCTCGCTTTTCAGATTCCTCCGCGGCGGCCTTGGCAGCCAGGGCTTCATTGCGCGCAAGAATGGCCTGCTTTTCAGATTCCTCCGCGCGCGCAAGAGCCTGACGCGCCTCATCACGGGCTTTTTCGGCCTCCTGCCTTGCCTTTTGCTCCTCCAAACGGGCGCGTTTGGTCTCTTCCAAAGCGTCGTTTGCCCTCTTTTCAGACCGGCGCGCCTCATCGCGCGCAGCCTCCGCCCTTTGCCGTTCCTCGATGGCCTTTTGTTTTTCGCGGTCAGCCCGCTGCTGCTCTTGAATGGCTTCGTTTCTTGCCAGAAGGGCGGCCTCCTTTTGCAAAAACAGTTGCAATCCCAAAATAACGAACACCACCAACAGAGAAAGGCTCAAACCAAGAACAGCATACATGCGGCGTTGCTGGCGCTCCTGGTCGCGCTGTTTGAGGTCATCGAAATTGACGCCCAACACGCCTGCCAGCAGTTTGAGCAGCGCGTTGCGTTTGCCATCCTTTCCCTTGCGGACATCCGCCGCTATTGGCTCGGTTGGAATGTTGGTAACACGCCGCTCCGCATCCACCCAGAAACGGACCGATTCCGGAAAACACTCCTGCAAACCAAGTTCCGGATGGCTCGATGCGTTGGGTTCCCCATCCACTATCAGACACAGCACCCTGTCCTCGCGGCCCAGCGATTTGAATATCTTGACCTCCTGGTCAACCCATTGTGATTGGGCGGCGCGCGGCGAGCAGATGACTATCAAATAACGCGATTGCTGAAGGGCGCGGGTCAGATTCTCGCCTAGATTCGCAGAGCCGGGAAGCTCATCCCTGTCCCGGAAAACCGGGAACAAGCGCTTTGGCACAATGCCGCTTCTGCTGGGCTTGCCAACAAGCCTTTTTGGAACGCGGTACGTTTCCAGCGATTTATGGAGCCAGTCGGCCCATTTATCGTCCGCATGACTGTAGCTGATAAATGCCCAGTACTTGAATTCCTCTTGCGATTCACCGGCCATTGTTTTGATACAGCTTGCCGTGTTTTATCAGGCGAATTCTTGTAAAACTAGCCCAACTTCATTGATTGCACAAATCAACTTGTGCATTCATACCCTATTTATGGCGGTAATGTCAAAATTTTGTTTTCGTGACGCTTGAAAACCACGATGCAAGGCAATATCATCATGCCAGAAAGTAAGACGCAGTCCAGGCAAGGAGGGGGGCTAGATTGCAGGTTTCAATGAAGGCATGAGCCTTCACGAACAATCGCATGGTTTTACAAGCCGGACGTCTGCCATTGCAAGCAGACGCGCCGCCGGACTCTGCCTTGCCGCAGTTTGCTTTGTCTGCACAATCCGCTTTTCTACCCTGGGCGCCGCCGAGTCCACCAATCCGACGCCAAGCTTCGCATGGCAACGCTCTTACGGCGGCGTCAATGATGATGTGCCCTATTCGCTGCGGCAAACTTCAGATGGCGGTTTCATTTTGGCCGGATACTCCAGCTCGCCAGTCTCAGGAAACAAAACGGCAGCCGGGTTCGGCAATACCGATTACTATTTTGTCAAGCTTGATGCGGCGGGAATGCGCCAGTGGGAACGGTGTTTCGGTGGAACAAACCAGGATGTTTTGTTCGATGCATGCCCGGCATCGGATGGCGGTTTTCTGCTTGGGGGCTATTCATGGTCAGCTCCATCCGGCAACAAGTCCGCAACCAATTATGGCGCCGCGGATTTTTGGGTAATCAAGCTTGATTCGGCGGGAAATATTGAATGGGAACGCGCCTTTGGCGGGACCGAATGGGAGTATTTGACCAGCATCGCACCCGCAGCCGGCGGCGGCTTCTGGCTTGGCGGTTATTCTTTCTCCGGTGTTTCGGGCAATAAAACCAGCGTCAATTACGGCGACAGCGATTTCTGGATTATAAGAATTGATGCAGCAGGTCAGATTGTTTGGGAAAAAACTTATGGCGGAACCGGCCGCGAACAGCTTGCCCAACTCTGTCCGACGGCTGACGGCGGCTGTATTGCAGGCGGCTTTTCAGCTTCCACTCCATCCGGCAACAAGACTGCGGCAAATCGCGGCGGAAACGATTTCTGGGTCGTGAAACTCGATGCCGCAGGCAATATCCAGTGGGACCAAACTTATGGCGGCGCGCAATCGGATACTTTGCAGGCTGTTGTTGGCGCTGATGATGGCGGTTACTGGCTTGGGGGAAGCTCGTCATCCGGTGTTTCAGGCAACAAAACATCGCCCGCCTTCGGAAGCAGCGATTACTGGGTGCTTCGCATCAATGCAACCGGTCAAATTCTATGGCAGCAGTCTTTGGGCGGCAGCGGCACCGAACAGTTGAAGAGCCTTTGCGCAACGCCTGATGGCGGATGCCTTGTTTCCGGATATTCAGCCTCCGGTATTTCCGGAAACAAAACCACCGCAAACTTCGGCTGGCAGGATTTCTGGCTCGTCAAATTGGATGCCGCGGGCACAAAGCTGTGGGAAATTGCGCTTGGCGGCGACGGCTTTGATCAATTGGCCGGCGCAATTCGCACCGCTGACGGCCATTATGTGGCGGCAGGCGCATCATCGTCCTCACCTTCAGGTAACAAGTCCGCTTTGAATTATGGCGCTTATGATTACTGGATTTGTTCGCTGGAGCCTTTTGACAATGAACCTCCGCAAATTCTCAACGTCCCTGCAAGCCTTGTTGTGACACAGGGCAACCCCGTGGTTTTTACAGCAGCCGTAACCGGCTCGCCGCCCCTGACTTATCGCTGGTTCTTTAACGGCACACCAATTTCCGGAGCCACCGGCTCCGTGTATCAAATCGGCAGTGCACAGGCCATGAATGCAGGCCTGTACTCGCTTGAAGTCAGCAATCCATACGGCGCCGCCACCGGACTGATTGCCAATTTGACCGTAATCATCGGCTCACCGTCATTCGTGCAACAACCGCAGGGTGCGATCCTGCCCTCCGGTGCATCATGGGCACTTGAAGCGGTGGCGACAGGGCTGCCGCCTTTATTTTATCAATGGTTTCACAATGGCCAGCCAGTGGCCGGCGCCACAAACAAGACACTTGTTTTGTCCAATCTTCAACCCGCAGACTTTGGCGACTACTTTGCAGTTGTCAGCAACGCCTACGGCATGGCAACCAGCGTTGTGGCAATTGTTGAATTTGCCACCCCACCGCTTGCGCCGGATTTATCTGTATCCACGCTGGAAGGAATGGCTGTGCAGCTTGCCCTCGGCAACGCCGGCAGCGGCCTCTGGCACTGGCAGATCGAAACACAGCCGCGCTTCGGCCAGTTGCTGCAAGTCGCAAATGAGATTTGGACATACAGCCCAAACCCGCACTTCAACGGACAGGATTCATTCCGCTATGTCATTACCGATGGCCTCAATCCGCCAGCAACAGGAACTGTTACCATTGCCGTGGCCTACGTTGATGATGTTTCTCCCGCATGGTTCGGTTCGCTCTCAAATTTTTCCGCCGGACCGCGTCCAAGCCGGATGGCTGCCATTGACCTGTTCAAAGACGGACGTCTGGACATCGCGCTTATTAATCCACCGACTCAATCAATTTCTTTTCTCACAAACAACGGGCAGGGCGCGCTTTATCAGGCGCCAAATCTATCCATGACAATCTCCAATGCCGCGGAGCTTGTTGTTGCCGATTTCAACAAAGATGGCGTGCAGGACATGGCGGTGCTTCGCCTGGGAACTGCACCGGAATTGATCATTCTTACAAATGTAAGCCGCTCCGGCGCATTCGCCATGGCAAGTCGCATCGCGTTGCCGGACAACTCCCCGGCAAATCTACTGGGCAACGATTTGAACCGGGATAATCTTGCAGATCTGGCCGTGCTGCTCAGGCAAACCGGGCAAGTTTGCATTTATACCAATGCCACCGGCGGGCAATTCGAGCTGGCCGGAGTTTTCGCTGCCGGCGACAGTCCGACTGCCATGGCAAGCGGACCGATTGACAACGATTCATTGCCGGACCTGGCCGTTGCAAGCGCCGGTGGCTCCAGTGTAACCATTTTACGGAACTTGGGCGGCGCAACATTCGCCAGCATGGGAGTTTACCCGGCGGGTCTGAATCCGGTCGCAATTACTGTGGCCGACTTAAATCAAGACAACCTCGCCGACATCGCCGTGGCCAATGGTGGAAGCGATGACGTGACGGTTTTGACCAACGCCGGCAATGGTCTGTTGGTTTCATCGGGCAGTTTTGGAGCCGGTTATGATTTGGGAATGGAGCTGCGCTCGCTTGCGGCAAGCGATTTCAATCGTGACGGCCGGCCTGATCTGGTTCTGCTGGCGGCAGGCTGGCAGCAGGCCATTCTTTTGCCGGGCAGCGGCAGCGGCAGTCTTGGCGCTGGCGGGCTTCCGCTGCTGGCATTTTATTGGGGCGATCCGGCCACATCCTATCCAACCGGATTGCAACCAACTGACATGGCCATTGGCGACTTCAATGGCGATGGCCTTGTGGATGTATTAATATGCAACCAAAATTTGGATAATTTAACCCTGCTGATCAACGGCTATACACCTCAGGCGTATGACCAGGTTGTGCGCCTGCGCGAAGACACGGCCCAGCCGGTTCCATTGACGGCGCGTGGCGGATTGCTTTCTTATGTGATCACCCAGCAGCCCATCAATGGCGTATGGGAAACGCCAGACCCGATGGTCAACACCTTGTTCAATCCGGTTGGCATTTACACCCCAAAACCTGACTTCTTCGGCACCGACCTGATAAAATTCGCCGTCACCGACGGCGTTAAAACATCGCGCGTGGCCAAAATTCTGCTGCAAATTCTGCCGGTCAACGATGCCCCGTCTTTCACGCTTGCAACCAATCGAGTTGAAGTCCCTGAAGGCACAGCTTTTTCAATGGCCAATTTCGCCACCAACATCCGCTGCGGCCCAACCAATGAAAAAGGCCAGAGCCTGCGTTTCTGGGTGACTGTGGCTGACACAAATCTTTTTGCCGGCTCCGTCGGTCAGCCGCAAATAACACCTTCTGGTGCGCTTAAATTCACATCAGCCAAAAACCGGCCGGGTGAAACTCCGGTGATAGTCCGGCTTCAGGATAACGGCGGCGCGCAGAACGGCGGCCTGGACATGTCGCCCCCGCAAAACTTTGTAATCGCCGTGCTTAATGTCAATGACACGCCAAAAATAAGCGTGCCGGGAAATAAAACCGTGCTGGAGGACAGTTTTGCAGAATATACCCTTTGGGTCAGCGACCAGGAAACCCGGCCCGCGGACCTGCAACTGAGCGTTACTTCTAGCAACCAATCGCTTGTGGCAGATGGCAGCATCAATTTTATTGCAATTGGCAGCAACCGCGTTGTGCGCGTTCCACTCCTGCCAGATGCCAATGGCAAAACATTGCTCACGTTCACCGTCAGCGATGGCACTAATTCAGCCTCGGCCACATCCCTGTTGACTGTCACCGCCGTCAATGATCCGCCTGCATGCCGGCTTGCGATGACCAACATCACCGTCAGCTCGCCCACAATTGCATGGTTCACCAATCATGTTATTTCATGGCAGGACCCGGGGCCTTATGAAAGCGGCCAGACAATTACTTACACCGTCTCAAATTCACTACCGGCGCTTTTCTGGACGCAACCAACTGTCAACTCCACCACCGGCGACATGGTCTTCAGAATCAAAGGGGGCACAAATGTCGGCGTTGCCACCGTTTACATTGTGCCGCGTGACAATGGCGGAACGCTTAACGGCGGCATAAATGTGGGAGTTCCGCAGTCCCTGACCATCACTGTTACCCCCGCAACCCCATGACCGGCCATTCTGCGAGCAACGTCAAAACCGCATGGCTGGACAACTGCCCCGGCATCCAGACAATCAAGTCCCGCTGCTTTTCAACCAACGGTGAATGCCAGTCTTTTTATCACGTTTTTTCCAAAACTGTGCTGGAGGCAGCTCAAAATTTCACCGCGCCGGTAGCGTTCGATTTCATCCCGCCAGACATGGCTGTCAACCTTTATGAAAAGCGTTCCATTACGAATGCCGGCCGGCTGCGCATGAGCAGTAATTGCCGGGTCTATCATTTCCTGCCAGACCCTCAAAATCTCCAGTTCTTCACGGCGTTTTTCCAGCTTCAAACTCTTTACAACGCGTTCGATCAATGCGCCAACTGGCTTTGCCGCATCGGTGTGCTCCTTTTCCAATGCGGCCACGTCCATTCCATGCCACTCCGCCAGCACTTGTTCCAGTGGCGTGCGCTTTGGCGGTCCCAGAGGCGGAATGCGTCTCGGCGGCAAATCCATGCCTTTACTCTACCCACATTCCCGCCTGCATTCCAGTTTCAGTTTAAAAAATCGTCCCCATGCCGGACTGGCGGCATCTGACAGTTTCCATATCTGCCTCCAAATCGCCTTGACCAAACGGTTTTAACATGGTTGCTTTTCCGGGAAATGAAACGCACCCGGAAAACTGCATTTGCCATGCAGATCAAATCCAGGATTGCCCCTGTCATGGCCGCGATTATTACAGCGGCTGTCCTTTGCATCCAACAGGGCGCTGAAGCCGCGCCTGCAAGGCCCAACATTTTGTTTTTATTCGCCGATGACCAGCGGGCTGACACCATGGCAGCCCATGGAAATCCCAACATTCAAACACCCAATCTCGACAAATTGGTCGCCGGCGGTTTCAGTTTTCTCGGAAATTACTGTTTTGGCGGAAATAGCGGCGCCGTCTGCATTCCCAGCCGTGCGATGTTGATGAGCGGAAAGACGTGGTTCAAAGTCAACACCACAACCTTGGATGGCGCAAAGCTGCTGCCGGAACTTTTGGGCGAAAATGGCTACGTGACTTTCGCGACCGGCAAATGGCACAACGGCCAGCCGTCATGTCGCCGTGCATTTCAAATCGCAAAAAATGTTTTCTTTGGCGGCATGGCCGACCATACCAAAGTGCCGGTTCAGGATTTGGGACAGGATGGCGGATGGACTCCGGTGCGAACGGCGGAAAAATTTTCCAGTGAAATTTTTGCTGATTCGGTCATCGAATTTCTCGAAAAACATGACCAGAAAAAGCCGTTTTTTGCCTATGCCGCCTTCACCGCTCCGCACGACCCGCGCCAGCCGCCTGTGGAATACCGGGAGATGTACTACCGCCGGCTTCCACCGCTCCCACCAAACTTTTTGCCGCAGCATCCATTCGACAATGGAATGATGAAAGGCGGGCGTGACGAAAATCTCGCGCCGTGGCCGCGCACAGAAAAAGTCATCCGCGATCAACTCGCCGAGTACTACGGCTTGATAACACATCTGGATGCGCAAATCGGGCGTATTCTGGACACGCTCAAGCGCAAGGGATTGGCCGACAACACGATCATCATATACGCCGCGGACAACGGCCTCGCTTTGGGCAGCCACGGGCTTCTTGGCAAACAGAGCGTCTATGAACACAGCATGCGCGTGCCGCTTATCATCTCTGGTCCGGGCATTCCCGCCGGAAAGTCCACACGGGCATTTACATATTTGCTGGACCTTTTCCCTACAATTTGCGAGCTGGCCTCGGTTCCTCCACCGCCGGATATTGAGGGTAAAAGCCTTAAACCACTATGGGATGGACGCAAGACAAGCATCCGCGATTCCGTGTTCCTGCCATTTCTTAAAATCCAGCGCGCCGTGCGTGATGAACGCTGGAAGCTGATTGTCTATCCGCAAATCAGCCATTTCCAATTATTCGATCTCCAAAACGATCCATTTGAACAAACAAACGTGGTTGAAAGGGCGGAAAACTCCGGGCATGTGCAGCGTTTGATTGCATTGATGAAACAATGGCAGGCACAGGTGGGCGACACGCTCGAATTGCCTGCAACTAACAAACCGCCCGAAAAAGTTGATTTGACCGGCCGCCCCCGCAAACCAGACCAATGGCAGCCGGAGTGGATTGTGAAGAAGTATTTTGATTGATTGGGCGGATCAGGCGGATCAGACGGATCTGCCAGATCAAGTCTCCTCAGCGGCTATCTTTCGCAGGTACTCAAACGTGTAAATCCCGGCGTTATGGCCATCGGCCCAAACCGGGTTCAGCGCGTAATTGCCTACGGTCACTATCCCCTTCAAAATGAATGATTGCGGTGTCAACGGGCGGGGTTGGCCCTTGTACAGATTGCCCATTACATCCCGCTCACCCTGGCAGCCCGCACAAGGGCAGCGCTTGCGCAACCTCTCCAATGGAATGTAACTCTCGCTCTGGTCATCCCAACGGATTGCCAGTTCGTTGCCGATTTGTTGGACATCAACAGGACGCATCGAATTTACCCGGCTTTTGCGGCACGCGCAGCGGCGGCAAATTCACCGGCAATTTGCAATAGTTCAACCCAGTTTTCCTCAGCCAGAATTCTCTTGCTGACAAGCGACGAGCCTACACCCACAGCAGGGGCGCCGGCTCGAAACCATTCCGCGATATTTTCCAGGGTTACTCCGCCGGTCGGCACCAGTCGCAACTGCGGCATCGGATTGCGCAACGCCTTTATGTAACCAGGTCCGAGATTGTCCGCCGGGAATATCTTCACATAATCAGCCCCGGCATCGTGCGCCAGAAGCGCCTCCGTTGGTGTATAGGCACCCAGCATGCAGACACGACCTGATGCCTTTGCCACTTGCAACACCTCCAGCCGCGTTACCGGCGTGACAAGAAATTCCGCTCCGGCGTCCACCGCCGCCTTTGCCGACTTTATGTCCAGCACCGTTCCCATGCCCACAATTGCCTGCTGGCTGAACCGCTGGCTGACTTCCTTGAGCGTGTTCACAGCATCCGGGATGGTCATCGTCAGTTCCAGAATGTTTATGCCGCCGGCAATAAGCGCTTCGCACACAGGCATCACCTGCTCCGGCTTGTCGGTGCGGATGATGCCGATAACGCCCAAAAAATTGATGTCAGAAATAACCTTTTGCTTTGCACGCATTTTATCGCGCGCAAAGTCTTGTGCAACATTACCGCACTGGCAAGGGAAAAGATTTGAAACAGGCGGCATTCCTTTCATTCAAACATTGACAGCAAGCCCGTTTTCACGCCTATGAGGGACAGGGTTTTGCCCGACATTATGAGCGATGGAACGAACATACTCAAAAATTTGAAGCCCGCACGGGAATTTTTCATCGGCATTGATTCTGATGGTTGTGTCTTTGACACGATGGAAATCAAACACAAGGAATGTTTCATCCCGGTTTTCATCAAACATTTTCATCTCCAGGCTGCAAGCAAGTTTGCGCGTGAAACCTGGGAATTTGTCAACCTTTACTCAAAAACCCGGGGCATAAACCGTTTTCCTGCGTTGTCCAGGACGCTGAATCTTCTGCGCAACCGCCCGGAGGTGAGCGCGCGCCGAGTGGTCATCCCGGACACAACGTCACTCGATGCCTGGATTGCCCGCGAAAACAAGCTCACCAACGCCACCTTGAAAACAGCCGCAGCCGGTGACGCATTTTTGCAGCAGGTGCTGGAGTGGTCAGTTGATGTCAACAAAGCAATTGCAACGCTGGTGCACGGCGTGCCGCCGTTCCCATGGTTCAGGGAATCTCTCGAGAAAATGATCAAGCACGCCGATGTAGTGGTGGTATCCCAAACGCCCACAGAGGCGCTGGTCCGCGAATGGGCCGAGCACAACATCGCCGATTGTGTCCGTGCCATTGCCGGACAGGAACTGGGCACGAAAGCCGAACATATTGCCCTCGCTGCCGGAGGCAAGTATCGAGCCGGGCGCATATTGATGATTGGCGATGCACCGGGTGACTACAAGGCCGCCCGGGCCAATAATGCCCTTTTTTATCCAATCAATCCGGGGCATGAGGAGGCTTCATGGGAGTTGTTTTTCAAAGAAGCGCTGGACCGCTTTTTCTCTGGTTCCTATTCAGGCGACTACGAAGCGGAGCTTCTGCGACGGTTTGAACAATGTCTTCCCGAACAGCCGCCGTGGGCTTCGCGTTCATGAGCTGGGGGTGTACCGCGCCATACCTTGCACTGCGCGGGTTCAAACTTTGGCGTCGAGGCACTCGCGCACGACCTCGCCAAGGCGTGCCGGATCATAAGGCTTTGAAAGAAACCGGCTGCCGGCTGCTTCCACAAGCTCGCGGCCACTCATATCCATGGAATAACCACTGGAATAAATAACCTTTAAGCCAGGTTTTTCCGCCCTCAACAGCTCGGCCAGTTCCTTGCCGCTTATCCCGCCGGGCATCACCAAATCGGTCAAAAGCAATTCCACATTGTCCTTTTGTGTTTTCCAAAGCTCAATTGCCTCGGCGCCGTTTGATGCCGCTATGACCCGATAGCCTAGATTTTCCAGGACCAGCTTGATCATCCCAAGCAAAATTGGCTCGTCCTCCACCACCAAAATCGTCTCACTGCCACCACGAATCGCAGTGGCGCCAACCGGCTCAGGAACAGCGCCGCCCACGGTTTGTGGAATTGCCGGAATAAACACCCTCATGGTTGTCCCGGCATTTGGCCGGCTTTGCACTTCTATCCATCCCTGATGTTGTTTAACAATGCCGTACACAACGGACAACCCAAGGCCGGTGCCTTTACCGACTTCCTTGGTTGTGAAAAACGGCTCGAATATGCGGGCCATCGTGGATTCATCCATTCCGCAGCCGGTATCGCGAACTGTCAGGCAGACAAACTGCCCCGGACGGGCATCTGGATTCCGTCTGGCGGCTGCAGCATCAAGATTTTCAACGCCCAGCTCGATTTCAATTCTGCCGCCGTTGGGCATCGCATCGCGGGAGTTGAGAGCAAGATTGATGACGATTTGTTCCATCGAACCCGGGTCCGCATTGACCAGCGGCAACTGCGGGAAGTATTTCGCCCTGATTTCGATATGCTCCTCAACCGACTGGCCGAGCATGCCACAGGCTTTCAAGACAACGTCATTAAGATCAAGCGGTTTGGGCTGAATGATTTGTTTTCGGCCAAAGGCAAGCAACTGATTCACCAAACGCGCCGCGCGTACTGTGCTTTTATTGATGTTGTTAAGTGCGCCGGTCAACCGCGCCGGCACATCCGGCATGGTAACCAGCAGGCTTGAATAGCCCTGGATGACCGTCAAAATGTTGTTAAATTCGTGCGCCACGCCTGCGGCCAGTTGCCCCACTGCTGCAAGCCGCTCTTTTTCCATCATTTCTTTCTGATTTTTTTGCAGTTGCTGATATGCCTGTTGCAATTCTTCGTGTAATTTGGCATGCCGCGCCGCCAATGAAATATGCTCGCAAACCGCTCGTAAAAATTCACGTTCTGATTCCGGAAAACCATCCGGTTGCCTTCTGAAAACCCTGAGAATGCCAAAAACGTTTCCATTGGCAGAAAACGGAAGGGCAACAGCAGAACGCATCCCGACCCCGACAAGCACTTGAGCATGCGGCGAACCAACTTTTTCGAGGTGCGCGTCATACACAATTTTGTCGTCCAGGCATGGTTGTAAATTAGTTTCGTCAATCGGGACAAGAAACCCTTCTTCAACTCCATTTTGCCTGGCTAATGCGCGCGTGCGTGGCCCCAGCACAAATACCTCAAATTGGCGTTGCTCCGGCTTGATGGCATACACACCTGTCAAATCTACATGCAATTTGTCTTCCAAATGTGTCACTGCTGCCAAAAAAATGCTCCGCATCTCAAGCCGTTCAGCAATGGAACGGGCTATCAAATTCAGCAGGCTTATGCGGGCCAACTGCTCGCGAAGCGCCTGGGCAGAACGGTAATGCTGTATCGCGTAGCGAATGGCACGCTCCAGCGTCTGGGCGTCAAGCGCGCTCTTGACGAGATAATCATCCGCTCCGGCCTGCATTGCCGCAATGTCAACGGACGCGTCTCCCTGTCCGGTAAGCAAGATTATCGGCTGGAAAATTTTGCGCCTGCGAATCTGCTCAATAAATTCCAGTCCGGTGTGAGCGCCGAGCCGGTAATCGCATAAAAACAAATCGTATAAGCTCCGTTCAAGTGCGGCAATGCCTTCTTCAAAACTCGGCGCCCAGTCCAACTGGCATCGTATGCCGGGGCATTCAGACAACAAAGCCCGCGTCATGACGAAGTCATCTTCGTCATCGTCAACCAACAAAATGCGTAATAGTGTGCTGCTCATCCTGCGCCCCATGTTTTGCGCCGGCGCCCAAACATTTTGGCTGCCAACGCCTCGATTTTTACATGCCCCTCAGAAAAGCAGCGCGCCGCTCAACGGCATTTATCAGCGGTACTTGCCGTTTTCCGGGGGCAACTCGACAATCTCGAACCAGTACCGCTTCAAAACCTTCATTATCTCGACGAGACTTTCAAAAGTAACGGGCTTGGTGATGAATGAATTCACGCCCAAATCATAGGAGCGGTAGATGTCTTCTTCAGCCTTTGACGTGGTCAGCACCACGATTGGGATTTGCCTCAAATCAATGTCGGCCTTGATTTCACGCAATGCTTCCCGCCCGTCCATTTTGGGCATGTTCAAGTCCAGCAAAATAAGCCCCGGCCGCGGATACTTGGAGGCGTCGGCATAAGGCCCTTCGTGCCTGAGAAATGCAAGAAGTTCTTCTCCGTTTTCGACCGTGTACAATGCGTTTGCAAGCCGGCTTTCGGCCAGCGCATCGCGTGTCAGCATCCGATCGTCCGGATCATCTTCAGCAAGCAATATGGTTATGGGTTTGTGAGTACTCATTCTTTTGTTTTATTTTGTGGTTGGGTTAATGGTAGTGTCAAAATAAAAGCAGCGCCCTCGCCCGGACGGCCAATGGCGGTTATTTCTCCGTGATGTCGCCTGGCAATTTTGCGGCATATCGCAAGCCCCACGCCTGAGCCTTCATATTCGTCGCGTCCATGCAGTCGCTGAAAGACTCCAAAAATTCGCTCGGCATATTTGTTATCGAAGCCTATGCCGTTGTCCTCTACAACGATTTGGACATATTCCCGCCCTTGTTCAGGGCGGAACGCGCCGGAAGCGGAAATCTGGTCAGCGGCCATGGTCTCGGGCGTGAACGGCCGGCTGTAAAGCTTTACCATCGGCGGCACACCGGGCCGGTGAAACTTCAGCGCGTTGCCAATCAAGTTCTGCAGCAATTGCCGCATCTGGGTTGGGTCGGCTTCCAACACCGGCAAATTTTCCGCTTCGACCTTGCCTTTGACACTTTCAAGTTTGACCTCCAAATCCCCAATCACCTCCCCGACGATCGCATTAAGGTCAACCTTTTGAAACGGGCTGGCCATGGTTGTAACCCGTGAATAAGCCAGCAGCGCATTAATCAGCGCTTGCATCCGCTCCGCTGCGTTTTGCATCCGGTTGATGTAGTCCTGCGCCTCTTCCGGTAATTGCTCTGAAAACCTCGCTTTCAAACGGTCGCCAAAAGCGCGCACCTTCCGCAGCGGTTCCTGCAAATCATGCGAGGCCACATAGGCAAAATCCTGCAATTCCTTGTTGCTCTCTTCCAGTCGCCGGGCCAGTTCCTTCAAAGCGCGCTCGTCCTCCTTCCGCTTTGTTATATCGGTGAACATGCCTATCAACCCAAGGCATTCCCCATTCTTGTCAATGACCGGCGCCTTGATTACTTCGACAACGCGCTCCATTCCTTGGGAAACATTCCGCTCCTCAAGAGTCACCGGCTGTTTTGAAGCAAGAACACGCCTGTCATCCGCGCGGTATTTTTCCGCGAGTTCAGCCGGGAAAAAGTCCAAATCCGTTTTTCCAATGATTTCCTCCGGTTTCCTGCCCAAATCCTGTGCAAACGCCTCATTTACGCCTACAAATACCAGATCGTTATTCTTGAAAAATATCCGTTGCGGCAGGCTTGTCAGCAGGGTTCGGGTAAGTTCCTCCTGTTCACGCAGGCTGTTCTCGATGCGTGTGCGTTCCTCAAGATGTTTGCGCGCCATGCCCAGCAGCCGCAACCATATCCACAACAACACCGGCACTGCCACGGCCAGTATGCCAACCGACAGCAGCGCCCTCTGTTTTTGCCACCGCTCCTCCTTTTGCTCGAATTGTCGGACCTGATTCTGAACAGCCTGCAGCGCGCTTGAAAATTCACGCCTCGCCTCCTGATACGCCGGGTCGGCCAGTACCGCAAGCGCGTCATCCCTGCGCTTTTGTTGCGCCAATAGTATCGCCGATTCTTCCACTTTCGATTGGTTCGCATTGGCCTTTTCCAAGGCCGCCCCCTCAGGCCCTGAAAAAATGTGAGGGGCAAGTCGCGTAGCCTCGGCAAATGCCTCAGCCCATTGGGTTTCCAGCAGCCGGTATTGTTCCGCCCATTTAGTCTCGCCAAAAGCAATCGCAAGCCGGGCGTATAAAGCCGTCAACTGCTCGTTCTGCGAAATCACGTTTAGCGCGTTGTTGAGCTGGCTTTGGCGTCGCAGCAGTGCCTGGTAATCACGATACGACTGCCAGATTTGCCAACCAGGGACGATAAACAGCCCGAGCGTGAGCATCACCACCCACGTGAGCGTTTTGATCGGGAAAACGGGCGGAGAGGCTGAATTGTTGTTTTTCATCTCAGCCTTTTTCTCCAAAACCGGCGATGGTGCGCGCAAAGATTTTGCCATGCGACTTCAATACCGGCCTCCCTTTTCAAAAAATGGATTCATCTCCCCGGCCAAACTGATTGCTAATCAGCTTAACATTCAAACAATGAGGCTTAAGTATAACAATTCCTCCCTCAACGCCATACGCAATACGTTGTATATGCAAGAAAATCGCTTGAGCAGGTTTATTCAGTCGAAGCGACTGTCATCATCGCTACACGGCCCGATTGCAGTTTCTGTTCCAATTCTTCCTGCTCAAGCAACAGCGTCCTGTCAGCCTCTATGGCCAGCAAAACAATCCCGGCCTGCTGGCAGACCTCGATGGTTCGCGGTCCCACACACGGAATATCAAAACGCCAGTCATGGTCCTCCCGTGCCACTTTCACCGCCACCGCACCGCCCTTCGGCCCTGCAAGGCCGCCTCCGCGCTGCAGGCAGGCGTCTGTTCCTTCAAACGCCTCAACCGCCAGCACCGCGCCATCCTTTACAACTACTGTCTGCCCTATCTCCATCCGCGCAATCTCCCTGGCAATCTTGAAACCGTATTCGGCGTCGCTTCGCTGCGAGTCAGTCGGTGCCGGCCCCCGCCTCCATCCAATCCCTGGCATCGCAGGCTTCAGCCATGGCAGCGCCGGAATCAGTTCCACCCCTTCCTTGTGCAGTTCATCGGCAATGGCGCCAAAAAGTGTTCTGGCGTTTTTCTCCTTCAACCGCGCCAAAAGTTGGATGGCGCGCCAGTCGGGGCGCAAGTCGAATAGATTTTTCGGGGCTATCTGGCCGGCCATGACGCATTGCCTGACTGAGCGCGTTGAAAAAGCCGAAATCATTTTCTCCAACTGCCCGACTCGCAACCAAACGATCTCATCCACCAGCCCGGAGAGAGCCGGGTCTGTCTCATTTTCAAAGGCAACGGCGACGAGACGTTTTATGCCCGCAGCACGGGCCTCCCTGGCAACCAACAGCGGCAATGACCGGCTGCCGGCAATGATTCCCAAAGATTCCAAAGGCTGCGCCATGCGACAAAGCTAAGTCAGCGCGCGATTTTTAACAAGATTGCGCTTTGCGTTTTTGATTTGGGCGGGTTTCTGAGAAAAAAACAATCACCCTGCTGCCGGCAATTGCCAGGCGGCTTTGGGTTGAAAAGCCTGCTGCATAAGGCCGCGCTCGACTACTTTTTCGGGCGCAACAGGATGGCCTTTTTATCCGTGCCCTCCACCTCCACACTGCGGGTTTCCACGTTCGGATCATCCTTGAGCGCATTATGCACAATGCGCCTGTCAAAGGCATTCATCGGCTCCAGCTCCACCACATCTCCCCAGCGGCGCACTTTTTCAGCCGCCTCTTTGGCCTTTTTGACCAGCGCCTCACGCGCAGCGGCGCGGTAGCCGGCGACATCCACCGTTACCTTTGGAAACTTCGGGTCCTGCTCGTAAATCAGCCGGTTTGTCAGATACTGCAAATTTGACAGCGTCTGGCCCTGCCGGCCAATCAGCCGCCCGGAGTCCTCCGCTTGCACGTCCAGCAACAGGCCGCCCTCAAGTTGATGTTCGGTCACCGTGGCCTTGAATCCAAGGTGTTTCAGGATGTTTTCGAGAATTTCTTTGGGCTGAACTGGCATAAACAAAAAATTGTGAAATTTTTATCGGCGCTTGTCCGTTTTACACTGCTTTATTTCTTTTTCATTGTTGTCGCATGGGCCGCCGCCCCCGGTCCGGCGGTTTGGTCAGCGGCCTTTGTCATGTACGTCTGGGCAATTGTTAGCAGATTTTGGGCCGTCCAGTAAAGTGTTAATCCGGCTGACATTTGGTAGAGTATGAAAAAGAACATCAGCGGCATGTACTTCATCAGCTTCTGACTTGTCGCATCCATGCCGGGAGACGGCGGCGTCAAGCTCGATTGCCAGAACATGGTCAGGCCCATGATTATGGGCAGCGGATTTATTGGAATGCCCGCAATATGCGCCACAGTATCGGCCTGGGACAAATCCCATGCCCACAAGAAAGATGCCCCCCGCAATTCTATCGCGCTGCGTATCATGAAAAAGAAACCGAAAAACACCGGGATTTGAATTATCATGGGCAGGCAGCCGCCCAGCGGGCTTACCTTGTGCTCCTTCATGAACTCCATCATCTTCCGGTTCATCTTTTGTGGATCATCCTTGTATTTCTCCCGTATCTTGTTCATCTCCGGTTGCAGCGCGGCCATGCGTTTCATGGAGCGGGTGCTCGCCTTTGTCAACGGCCAGAAGACCAGCTTGATTATCAGCGTGATCGCAAGAATGGCCAGGGCGTAGGACAGCTTCAAGGTATCGTGGAGCCAGTTCATCGAAAGCAGCAGCATTTTCGAGAAAAACCCGAAAAATCCATTGAATTCCATGACGTAATCCACATTGTTTTTCATCGTCACCGCCAGTCGCGCCAGCGTGTTGTATTCCTTCGGGCCGGTGTAAAAAACAAGGCGATGTTCCGCCACACGGTTGGTTCCCGCCGCGCCCAATACTCCGCCGCGATAAACCAGGGCAGACTCAAACCCGCGCATTTTCTGTCCGTTTTTAGCGCTCCAATCCAGATTCACAGGCGCAACCTGTGCCTGTAAAGGAACGCTGCCCGGAGTGCCAATCGGAGACATGACTGCCAGCGTAAAGAAACGGTTGTGGGCGGCAGCCCAAAGCGGCGGTTGCCCCGCCGACTCGTAAAGCGTGCGCGGCGTGCCCGGAAAACAACCCAGTGTCCGGTTGTCAAACCACGACTGGGTCAAGTGGTCCACCCGCTGGCCGTCATACACAAAAACCCCGACTGTGGTAAGGTCATCCTGCTCGCTAATCGGGCTTGCGGTGCCGGTAATCCACTTTTGTGCAGGCAGTGGGATATCTGCGCCGGACTGGTTTTCAAGCCGCACAGTTACTTCCATCAAATAATTGCTTGCAGGGCGAAATTCCTTTGTGATTAGCACGCCATTGGTCAGTTTTTTCGACGCCACAATCACGTCGCCTGTCCTGGAAAGCTGATAGTAGCCGTCTTCAACCAACATTGCCGGGCCGGCAAGAGCCATTACAGGAGCCGGCGCCGCGCGGTTCAACACAACCCCCTTGACCTTGGCGCCAGGCTGGCGCTTTCGCTCCACCACTTCCGGATAATGCACAAGTTCAACCTGCTTTAATCCCCCCCCGTGAGTCGTAAAAGTGTAGCGCACCCCGTCCACTTCCACCGTTTCCAAACGCTCCGGCAAACTGCTGCTTGCAACCGGGACCGGCTGAATCGCATCTGGCGCCGGCTGCACTGCTGCAGTCGCCTGCGTGGTCGCTGTCTGGGGTTGATTTGTGATTGTCACCACCTGGTTTGTATGCGCCACCGGCTTCGGCGGATACAACTTGTTCATCAACGGAAACCACGCCAGCAATAGAACAAATGAAATAATGACGATGATGAGGGATTTACGGTCCATGCTTAACCAAGTTTAACTCCAATTCGTTTTGTATTCGGTGGCACCGGGTCGCAACCACAACCGCCCCAGGGATGGCACCGGCAAATCCGGCGCAAGGCCAGCAAGCTACCGTGCGCGGCGCCATGGGTTTCAATTGCCTGACGGGCGTACTCCGAACAAGTCGGTTGAAACCGGCAGCCGGAATAAGGTCCTGCCAGAAGATGCAGCAGTGGCGAAACCACAAGCTGATAGCCGCGGATGGCCCCGCAAATCAATTTTTGTGTCAGCCTCATCCGTCAATCAGTTTGGCCAGCCGCAGCGCCTTCAAATAATCACGCTCGACTGAGGCGTAATCTTGTTTCGTAAGTGAAGGCCGCGCCACCAGTACAACATCCACCTTTTTATTCAGTTTATCCTGATGCCGCCGGAATACTTCGCGCAACAAACGACGGCACCGGCTCCGGACAACTGCGCCCCCCAAAAACCGCGGCGTCACAACCCCCAACCGGGATTGCTGACTCCCGGTGGCAATCTGCCAGTTGAGAATCAGACAACCGCATGCCAGCCGCATGCCGTCGGTTCGCAACCGGGAAAAATCCCTGGTGTGCTTCAAACGACGCCCGCGCGGCAGGGCTTGGGAGCGCAAGCCGGTCATGACAATCCTATACAGGCGTAAGGCGCTTGCGGCCCTTGCGCCGCCGGTTGGACAACACTTTGCGTCCGCTTGCAGTTGACATCCGGCTGCGGAAACCATGCTGGCGTTGCCGGCGGATTTTCGACGGTTGATATTGCCGTTTCATAGTTTTATTAAATCAAGTTAAGCTTAACTTCTCCATTACAATATTCCCGCGCCTTCCGGCCATCTGACAAAGCCGCTTATACCATTCGCTCGTCAGTATCGGGGAAGCGGCGCGCCGCTTCACGCTGAATAGCGCGAATTGGGAAGCCTACCAACAGCTTGCGCAGTGTCAAGCGGTCAATCCAGAATTGCCCCTTCTATTCGTATGTGTGTTGCAGCCGTTTGACCCTTTCGTAAACTGCAGAGCCGGGATTCACACGGCTTTTTACATCAGCGTAAATCGCCTTTGCCTCGCCGGGATTTGTCATGGAAAGCAAAATAAGGTAATCAAGCTGAATCCAGGCCTTGCGCGGGTCTTTCAACGCCTTGTTGTTCTTGTTCTTTTCAAGAAACCGGCGCAACCCAGCCGCGCCCTCGCGTTTGGCCTGCTCGTATTCCTGCTCCAAGTTTCCGGGCAACGCGCCACCCAAATCCTCTATCGTGACTTTTCGCTCCGCCCTCTGGGTGACTTCGTCCGACTCCTTGCTTTCCTTGACACTCTGCCAGTACTCGTACAGCGCCCAGCCGCCCCACACGGCCACAACCACCAACAAAATGGCAATTATTTTTGTGTTCATAACTCACTTTCAAGCACGGCTTGCCTCAAGCACCCGTGCCTTGCCAGAGTAATCGTTTTGCACCGATTCGACAACCCACTTTTTTGCCTCAAACAATTCGCGCACCGCGCCGGCCTGCCCGTCACCCAGTTCAACCATCAGCCGCCCGCCGCCTTTTAGCCAGTCCATGCCCTCCGCAGCAAGCCGCCGGTAGAAGTCCAGACCATCGGCGCCGCCGTCAAGCGCAATCCGCGGATCATAATCCCGCACCTCAGGCTCCAGCCCGGCAATTTCCGCGCTCGGAATATACGGCGGGTTGGACACAATCAAGTCAAACAACACCGGCTCTGGGATGGCGGCAAAGCCGTCACCGCAAAAAAATTGTATGCGCCCTTCAAGCTGATGTCGCGCCGCATTGGCGCGGGCCAGTTCAATCGCCTCAGCCGAAATGTCGGTTGCCCAAACCCTCGCCGCTGGACAGTGTGACGCAACGGCAATCGCCAGACAACCCGTCCCGGTGCCAAAATCAAGAACTGCAGGCGCCGGGTCCTGTAGTTTTGACAGATATTCCCAGCATTTCTCGGCCAGCAACTCAGTTTCCGGACGTGGAATGAGCGCCTGCCGGCCCACCTGCAATTCCAGCCCGCAAAAACTGACCGAGCCAATCAGATGCTGCAGCGGCTCCCGCGCGCCCCGCCGTCTCACAAGCTCCCGCATCTGCTCAAGCTCTGGCTCGCCCAGGTTCCTCTCAAAATTCAGGTACAATTGCAGCCGCGGCAGCTTGCAAACATGCGCCAGCAGAAGCTCGCTTTGCAGGCGCGCCGAAGCCACACCCTTCTTTTCAAGGTATGCCGTGCTTTTTTGTATGACTTCCAATACAGTCACGGCTTTAGCTTGTAGAGCCATTCACAGCAGCCCGGTTGTCTCAGGAAAACCGCACATCAAATTAAAACTTTGAATCGCCTGCCCGCTTGCGCCCTTCACCAAATTATCCTCGGCGCTTATCACCAACAAACGGCCAGTCCGCGCATCCACACGCCATCCAATATCTATGAAATTCGTGCCAACAACATTCTTTGTGTCCGGCAAAGCCTTGCCCTCCAGCAGGCGCACGAACGGCTCGCTGCCATACGCCGCCCGATAACAGGCTTCCACACGTCCCCCGAAATTCTTCGCCGCTTCCGACCCATGGACAGCCTCCGCCGGTTCAAGGCAGATGGTCGTCAAAATGCCGCGATTTACCGGCACAAGATGCGGCGTGAATTGAATCATCACCTGCCTGCCAGCGGCATTGGACAGCTCCTGCTCAATTTCGGAAAGATGCCGGTGCCTCGGCAACCCATAAGCCCGCACGCTCTCGTTGCACTCGCAAAACAAATAATCATTCTCTGCCTTCCGCCCGGCTCCGCTCACACCGCTCAATGAATTGACTATGATTCTGGAAGGCTCAACCAGCCCGGCTTTAAGCAGCGGAATTACCGGCAGCAATATGCTCGTCGGATAACAGCCCGGCGATGCCACCAACGCAGCCTGCCGGATTGCCTCACGATATACTTCCGGCAAACCATACACCGCCTGCTTTAGCAGTTTTGGAGCCGGATGTTCATGCCCGTAAAAATCTTGGTACACCGCTGCATCCCGCAACCGGAAATCCGCGCTCAAGTCAATAACGCGGCAGCCGGAATCAAGCAGCGGAACGGCAAACTCGGCAGCCACACCGTGCGGCAGTGCCAGAAACACAACCGATGCCTGCGTTGCCAGCCACTCTATGTTGGGCTGGCTGAATCGCAACGCGCGCGCCTGTGGATGGCCCGCGAACCGTGGAAAAACCTGCGCCAACGTCTGCCCTGCGTACTGCCGGGACGTTACCGCTGCCAGTTCTGCCATCGGATGCCGCAGCAACAAGTGCACCAGCTCCTCACCCGAGTAACCCGACGCACCCACAATTGCCACCTTCACTTTACTTTCGCTCATAAAAGCCCGTGCCGCAGCATACGTTCCTTCAATTCCATCGTCCAGTGTAATGAAAAATGCCGGCTCATAAATTTCCTGTTTCTGGAATAAGCTTCGCAGCCGATCCAATTTTGCCATTGAAAATGGTGACAACGCATATTGGCCGCATTAGAATCACGTAATGAGCATGGTGCTTCCAATTTGGATTGCAAGGATGGTTGGCTGCCGCCAACCAGACTCCATTTCGCGGTTTTCCAATTCGTCAATGCAACATTCAATCCGGTCGCAGGCACATCACCGAATCCTGCACTGCGGAAGCTGGCAAAATGACAAGCTGCAAATTTGCACCGTGATTAGCGCCTCGATAATCCTGGCCGCTTGCTGCTTATCAAGCCTTGCTGGCACGTCTGAAACACCCGCCCCTTTACCTGCAACAAATCAACATCCGGGCGCCGCACTGATTACCCAGGTGCAAAAGCTGCCTGCAATGCCTGCCAGGGGACTGAAAGATGTGTATTCCGGCAAATTCCTTGTCGGCGCTGCCGGCGACCTCCGGGGATATTCGGAGGCCGAACTTGCCAACATCAAGGCCAACTATAACGTCATCACGCCTGAAAATTGCATGAAGCCCCAGCCGATACATCCGATGGAGAACGTGTACAACTGGGGAACGGCGGATGCCCTTGTCAAATGGTGCAATGATAACAACATCAAAGTCTGGGGGCACACCCTGTTGTGGCATGCACAAACAGGTCGCTGGTTTTTCGAGCCGGACGCCGGCGGCCAGCCCGTCAGTCGCGAACTGGTGCTGGAGCGGCTCAAAAAACATATCTTTGCAGTGGTCGGACGCTACAAAGGCCGCGTCATTGGATGGGATGTCGTAAACGAAGCAATCGCTGACGGTGGCAACAATCAGACCGAAAACCTCAGAAGTTCAAGTTGGCTGCGAATTGCCGGCCCGGAAGTGCTGACGCTGGCGTTCAAGTGGGCGCACGAGGCCGACCCAAATGCGCAATTGTATTACAACGACTATGGGATAGAACAGGGCGCACTGCAAAACCGCGGCAAGCATGCAAGTTCCCTGTTGCTGCTCAAGCGTCTGATCAAGGAAGGTGCGCCCATACATGGCGTGGGCATTCAAGGCCACTGGAGCCTGAACACCAGACTGGATGAAATCGAAAAGGCTATCGAAAACTACGCTGCCTTGGGACTGAAAGTCAGCATAAGCGAATTGGACATTACCGCTGTCGGCCGCAACACCGGCGCCCTTCAATTCCCCGGTGGCGGCGTAGAGCCTGTGTCTGACGAGGCGTTACAGCGGCAGGCGCAGGTTTATGGCAGGCTGTTTGAAATTTTCAACCGCCAGTCCAAGCACATATCGCGGGTGACATTCTGGGGCATCAGCGACCGGCGCTCGTGGCGCGGGCGGCAGCGTCCGCTCATTTTTGACGCCCAGTTGCAGCCCAAGCCGGCCTTTCAGGCTATCATTGACGTTGCCGACGGCAAAAGCCCAAGAACACGATTATAGCCTGTCCCGCCCAAACCCCGCAGCCGCCGCATCCCTGCCATTCCTTTCCGAGGCCCGTATTAACCCGGGCAAATCCGATTGGACAGCCAGCCCGAAATTTACAGCAAAATGTCCAAAACTCGCGATTTTTCGGAATTTATGGTAGCAGTTGTTAAATGTCAGCAGACTTTCAGCGCCGGTATGACGATTCAAACGTTGCTCAGCAACAGTTTATCTCCCTTTTCCTGCGCAGTGAACGGGAAATTTTTCGTTATGTGGCAGCCTTGGTGCCAAATGTGAGTGACGCGGAAGACATTGTCCAACAGACCGCCCTTGTGCTGTGGGAGAAATTCGACGCCTACGACCCGGCCCAGCCATTCACACCATGGGCCTGCCGTTTTGCTTTGAACATAACCCGACAATGGATTGAGCGTCGCAAACGCTGGCAGGCACTGTTAGACAAGGGGGTGGCTGATGAGCTGGCACAAAGGCGCCAGGAATTGCAGCCTGAGTTTGAAGCCAGATTAAAACACTTGAACGCTTGCTTGGAGAAACTGCCGCACCTGCAGCGCTCCCTCGTTGAAGCGTACTACTACGAGCGCGCTAACATTGACTCGCTGTCCAAACGCACCGGCAAAACAGCCGCTGCAATCTACAAAATGCTGCAGCGCATCCGCCAGACACTGCGAACATGCGTTGAAAACCAGGTAAAAACAGAGGCTGCATGACATGAAGCTCGGCTTTCCATCTCCCGAATTTGATGATGCGGTTGCCGCAGTTTGCCACGGCAGTGCTACAGAAGCCGAGATGCAGGCATTGAACGAACTGTTGCGGAGCGATTCACGCGCCCGGGATGAATACTTGATGCAGGTGGAATTGCATGCCCGTCTGGCGTCCAATCCGGAATTTTTTGCGTGCGCAGCCGTGGGAAACACCGCCTTTCCCGAGCCGGAAATCCAACCAAATTTGGAGCATAAGGATGCCATTCCCAATAATCTCACAACATTGCCATCCCGCAGGATTGTGGCAAAGGCGCTTGCGCTGGCGGCTTGCATCGGTTTGCTGGCCGCAGGGATTTGGAAACTGTGGTTCTGGCAAAGCGGCGACAAAGCCGGCATCACGAGCACGGCTGTTGCGATGCTGTCTCGTGTTGTGGATGTTCAATGGAGTCCGGGCGGCAAACTGTTTCGGGAAGGTTCCGCGCTGGAACCAGGCTGGCTTCAGCTTGAGTCAGGTTTGGCACAGGTAATTTTTTACAGCGGCGCGCGAGTTGTAATCGAAGGACCGGCAAAATTTCGGCTTGTCACCCAAAACGAGGCGGATTGCCCGACCGGCCGGCTGCTTGTGGAAGTTCCACCTCCGGCACAGGGCTTCCGCCTGAAGACGGAAAACATTGAAGTGGTTGACATGGGGACCAGGTTTGGAATACACGCCACACACAGCCGGACAGAAGTTCACGTATTTAATGGAAAAGTCGAGGTTGGCTCCAAAACCATCCCGAAACAGATTTTACACGAGGGAGAAGCGGCGGTGGTTGCAGGAAACACTCCGCCACAGCGCATGGCGGCCATGGCTGCAGCCTTCAGCTCGCTGTTTGACTTCCAGGAGCGTTCGCTCGCCTATGAGGCATTACGTTATGAGCAATGGCAAGTGGCGAATGCAATCCTCAACCAGGACCCGTCGCTGTTGGTCCATCTGGAATTCCAGGAGCTGAACGATGGAAATTGGACGCTTCGCAACTCGGCGGAGCATAACAGGTCGGTTGAGGATGCCACGATAGTCGGCTGCCAGCGGGCCGAGGGCCGATGGCGTGAAAAACAGGCCCTGGAGTTCCACACCGTAAACGACCGGGTCCGCCTGATGATACCCGGGGAATTCGATGCCCTAACCATCTCAGTTTGGGTGTGCGTCAAGGGGCTGGACCGCAAGCTTAATTCGCTGGTCATGTGCGATGGCTTTGAGCCATGCACGATTCACTGGCTGATCCGAAATGACGGCATCCTTGGGCTGACGGTTTTTGGAACCAACGCCGGCAATCTGCAGATTGCAGCCACCCCGCCGGTGTTGACGCTCGACAGGCTTGGCACATGGTTGCACTTGGTGGTAGTGCTCGATGGCCGGTCAAGACAGGTGATTCATTATGTCAATGGCACACCGGTTGGACGGGAAACGCTGAAAATCGGGCCGCCCTACCGGCTTGGAAGTGCCGAGCTGGGCAACTGGAATGCCAAAAGCGGCCCAAATCCGGCCCCAAACCTTATCCGCAATCTCAGCGGAGCCATGGATGAATTTGAACTTTTCAACCGCGCACTGACTGACGCGGAAGTCCACGAACTTTATGTCAAAGGCAGACCAAACTAATCATAATCAAAATCAAATGATAGAAAGGCCAACATGAAAAAACTCAAAATCCTGACCTGGTGCAGCGTCTTCGGCTTTTTGACGGCCGCCGTCAACGCAGCAAACATCGCCGGCACCTGGCATGCGCAGTTTGCAAGCCCGCGCGGCCTGCAAAAATACCAGTTCACATTCCAGACCGACGGCGAAAAGTTGACCGGAAAGGCGGTTGCCGAGGCCAATGGACAGAAACGCGAAACTGAACTGAAGGAAATGGCCATTAATGGTGACACGATCGCTTTCACGGAGATTCTCAACTTCCAGGGCAACGAACTGCGTATTCATTACTCAGGCAAAATCAGCGCCAACGAAATCGAGTTCACACGCGAGGTTGGCAATTTCGGAAAGTCGGAGTTCAAGGCCTTTCGGGGCGAGGCTCCCGCAACTGGCCAAGCCGTCGCGCCCGCTGCAGGCGCCACAAACCAGCCGCGACGCAGCGGCGGCTTTGGCGGGCCGATCGCCTTGAATCCGGACGACAAGCCGGCATTCAACGAACCGCCGCCGGGTTTCGACAAGAAGCGCGATGGCATTCCGCATGGAAAGCTGGAAATGATCGAATACGACTCCAAAACTGTCGGCACCAAGCGCAGGATGAACGTCTATACCCCGCCCGGCTACTCAAAGGACAAAAAATACCCGGTGCTGTACCTGCTGCATGGCATTGGTGGCGACGAATTGGAATGGCAGCGGTTCGCGCGTCCAGACATCCTCCTCGACAATCTGATTGCGGATGGCAAAGCGGTGCCAATGATAATCGTAATGCCCAATGGCCGCGCGCAAAGAGACGACCGTCCCGGCCCGAACGCAATGGCAACTGCACCCGCGTTTGCAAAATTTGAGCGCGACTTGCTCGATGATGTCATTCCCGCCATTGAGTCGCGCTACAGCGCATACACCAACCGCCAGAATCGCGCCATCGCCGGGCTTTCCATGGGCGGCGGTCAGTCGCTGAACTTCGGTCTGGGGCATCTGGACACATTTGCGTGGGTGGGCGCATTCTCAGCCGCGCCAAACACAAGACCCCCTGCGCAACTGATTCCCGACCCGGAAGCCGCCAGACAAAAGCTCAAGTTGCTGTACCTCTCATGCGGCAACAGGGACGGGTTAATCCGCATCAGCCAGGGGGTGCACACCTATCTGAAGGAAAAGCAGGTGCCGCACATCTGGCACGTGGATGGCAACGGCCACGATGCGACTCACTGGAGAAACAGCCTGTATCATTTTGCGCAGTTGCTCTTCCGTTGATTGTTTCGAATAACGGTGGCCGCTGGCCAGCATTCCGGAAATGAACCGAGCCAAAATCCTCATATCCTGCATCCTGCTTGCAGTATCTGTGCACGCCTTCGGGCAAACCGCACGCAATCCCATCATCTACGCCGATGTCCCCGACATGGCGATGATTCGCGTCGGCAACACCTATTACATGAGCAGCACAACCATGCACATGAGCCCAGGCTTGCCAATCATGAAATCCAGGGACTTGGTGAATTGGGAAATAATCGGCTACGCTTATGACACACTTGCAGACAATGAGACCCTGACCTTGCAGAACGGACGCAACGCCTACGGTGCCGGTTCATGGGCCAGCAGCCTGCGCCACCATCGGGGCACTTTTTACGTCACCACTTTTTCCAGCACCACAGGACGCACTCACATCTACCGCACTCGAGACATTGAAAAGGGTCCGTGGGTGGAAAATTCTTTCCGCCCATCGCTTCACGACCACACTTTATTTTTCGATGACGATGAGCGGGTTTATATGATTTACGGCGCCGGCAATCTGCGCCTTGTGGAACTAACCAGCGATCTCTCCGGCCTCAAACCGGGCGGCCTCAACCAAGTCATTATTTCCAACGCCAGCGCCGTAGCAGGGCCAAACGCCGGCCTGCCAGCCGAAGGTTCCCAATTGTTCAAAATAAATGGCAAATACTACCTGTTCAACATCACATGGCCTCGCGGCGGCATGCGCACTGTCATCATCCATCGTGCGGATAAAATCACCGGCCCGTATGAAGGCCGCGTCGCCTTGCAAGACAAAGGCGTCGCGCAGGGCGGTTTAATTGATACACCGCAGGGCGATTGGTACGCATACTTGTTCCGTGATTACGGAGCAGTGGGCCGCATCCCCTATCTCGTGCCTGTCAAATGGGTGGACGGCTGGCCGGTGCTGGGTGTGGATGGCAAAGTGCCAGATACTCTTAATCTGCCCCCCAACAAAGGCCCAATTCCGGGCATTGTGGCCTCGGATGAATTCGAGCGCAAACCAGGTGACCGCCCGCTGCCGCTTGTGTGGCAGTGGAATCATAACCCGGACAACCGTTTCTGGTCGCTTTCCCAACGCCCCGGTTTTCTCCGCCTGACCAGCGGACGGGTGGATGCCGATTTTCTCAAGGCTCGCAACACACTCACACAGCGGACCTTTGGTCCGGAATGTTCTGCTGTCACAGCCGTTGACGTAACGCATATTAAGGATGGCGATTGCACCGGCCTCGCACTGTTGCAAAGGCAATACGGCTGGGTCGGCGTCAAGTCAGACGGCGGCTCCAACTTCCTTGTCATGGTCAACGCCAAAACCGGTTCCGCCGTTGAGGCACAGGCCATTCCGGTATCGCAAAAAACAGTTTATCTCAAGGCTGACTGCGATTTCAAAAACCGTGTGGACACAGCACGCTTCTATTTCAGCCTCGATGGGAAAACTTGGACAGCCATCGGCAACGAATTGAAAATGTCCTACACCCTGCCACATTTCATGGGGTACCGTTTTTCATTGTTCTATTACGCCACCAAAGCCCCGGGTGGATTTGTGGATTTCGACTTTTTCCGAGTCAGCGACCTGCTCGGAACAAACAACTAAATGCTTTTAATACATTATGAAAAACCAAAACTCATTGTCCACTGTAACAAACACAATCGCCCTGGCGGCCTGCATATCTATATTTATCGGCCAGCATGCCACGGCCCAAACAAACGAGTCGGTGGTAGAGGATTTCAAACCGTCCCGCCTGAATCAACCTGGCAAACAATTTCCCCAGGTTAACTCAGAACGGCGCGTGCGCGTCCGGGTTGTCGCGCCTCAGGCGCAGAGTGTTGTTCTCGACTTCCTGGGTGGCGCCAAATACCCGCTGGCCAAGGGAGAAGACGGCGCATGGACCGGCGTAACGAGGCCTCAGGACGAGGGCTTCCACTATTATCAACTCTTGATTGATGGCGCGGGCGTTCCTGATCCGGGGACGTTGTATTTTTACGGTGGCAACCGTTGGGGTAGCGCCGTTGAAATCCCCGCGCATGACCAGGACTTCTATGCTTTGCAAAACGTGCCACACGGCCAACTGCGCGAAGTCTATTTCTACTCAAAAAGCGCCAACGCCATTTTGCGCTGCTTCGTTTACACTCCGCCTGATTACGACAAGGAGCCAACCAAACGCTACCCCGTCCTTTACCTGCAGCATGGCGGCGGTGAGGATGAAACCGGCTGGGGCAGGCAGGGGCATACGGCGTTTATAATGGACAATTTAATAGCCGCCGGAAAAGCAAGGCCGTTTATCATCGTGATGGCAAACAGTTACGTTCCCGGCGCAGCCGGCCCAAATAGAGGCCCGGCTCCAGGCGGCATGCCGGGACGCGGGCCAGGCGGGCGCGGCTTTTTCAATTTCAGTGCGTTTGAGCGCATGCTCATTGATGACTTGATACCTTTCATTGATGAAAAATTCCGAACGCTTCCCGACCAACCCCATCGGGCCATGGCCGGCCTCTCCATGGGCGGCATGCAAACCCGCACAATCACATTGGCCAACCTCGACAAGTTTTCGCACATTGGCATCTTCAGCGGCGGCAGCATCGCCGTTTCAAACATTACCGACCTTGCAGCATTCAAGCAGAAAATCAAAATCGTGTTTGTAAGCTACGGCAGCCGCGAAAACTCCAGCGCCGCCAAAAACAACGTAGAAGCCCTGCAAAGGGCCGGCATAAAGTGTGTATATTACGAATCCCCGGACACCGGCCACGAGTGGCAGAGCTGGCGACGGAGCCTGTTCCAGTTTGCCCCATTGTTGTTTGAAGATTTGCCACTGCCGCAGGCGGTGGCCCAACCACCCGCTGACACTGTGACAAAAGAAAACGCGCCATCTTCAGTTGCCCAAAATCCCGCCGCCAACATCAGCGGCATCTGGAAATCTGAATTTGATTCGAGAATCGGTCGCCAGCAATACACTTTTATCTTCAAGCAAGACGGAACAAAGTTGACTGGGAAAGCCATTTCGACAGCCGGAGAGCGAAAGCGGGAAGCCGAACTTCTTGAAGGCAAGGTGGATGGCGGAACGATTTCATTCGTTGAAACTCTAAGTTTCCAGGGCAACGATATGCGAATAAGCTACACCGGCAAGCTTTCGCCTGACGGCAATGAAATCAAGTTCACGCGCTCAGTTGGAGACTTTGCCCGGACGGAAATCGTGGCAAGGCGTGAACAGGCCGCCACCGGCACAACCGCCGAGTTGAAGATTATCCGGATAAAGGCCGGAAAGTTTGAACCGATCAAAGATGCAGATGGCAATGTCTGGATGCCCGACCAGGGCTTTCAGGGCGGCCAAACCATCGAACGCCCCGACATACAAATTTCCAACACCAAAAGCCCGGACCTTTACCGGGCGGAACGCTATAGCATGGATTCATTTTCATGGCCGGCGCCAAACGGGAAATACACAATCAAATTGCATTTTGCTGAGACATTTGAGGGTATCACCGGTCCCGGCCAGCGCGTGTTCTCGTTCAATGTCCAGGGAAAGGAATTCAAAGACTTCGATGTTTGGGTCAAAGCGGGCGGATTCTTGAAGGCGTATGTTGAAACTGTCCCCATCGAAGTCACCAACGGCAAAATCCTGGTTACTTTCACGCCCAAAATCGAAAACCCGCAAATTTGTGCCATCGAAATCATCCCGGAAGGCGTAGCCGAAACCAGCGCAACCACTCCTGCTGTAGCCACCCCACCGGCTGCCGGTGCTGAAACCAAATCTGAAATCCCGGCGGGACCGGCGCCAGTCCTGATAATTGATGCGGGCAAGGTTACCGGCAAGGTCAGTCCAATGCTTCATGGGCTTATGACCGAGGAAATCAATTTTTCCTATGAAGGCGGCATCTACGGCGAACTCATTCGAAATCGTTCGTTCAAGGCGGATGCCATTGTCCCGCGTGTCACACCTGACACATACGAAGTTGGGAAATACATCCCAGTTTCTTTCAGACCCGACACCAAGCCCCGGTACTGGACTGCTGTTGGTGGCGCCTCTCTGCTGCTCGACACAAACACGCCGCTGAATGAATTCCTGAATGTCAGCCTCAAACTTGATGTTGCCACAGCTTCTGCTGACTCGCCAGCCGGCGTTGCCAACGGCGGATACTGGGGCATTCCAGTCCAGCCAAACACCACTTACAGCCTGTCGTTCTTCGCCAAAGCATCCCCCGGATTTGTCGGCCCTGTGACCGCGAGCATTGAAAGCGCCGACGGCAACACCACCTTTGCCAGCGCTACTATCAACGGGCTGACCACCCAATGGAAAAAGTTTGAAGCCAAATTAAAAACCAAAAATGTTTCCGCTTCCAAAGACAACGTCTTTAAACTCACCACGCGCACACCGGGAACGTTGTGGTTGCAAAATGTTTCGCTCTTCCCGCCCACCTACAAAAACCGTAAAAACGGCAACCGTGCCGACATCATGGAATTGCTGGCCGCCATGAAGCCTAAATTCCTCCGCTTCCCCGGTGGCAATTATCTTGAGGGCAATGCATTCAACCAGCGTTTCAACTGGAAGGAAACCATCGGCCCGGTTGAGCAGCGTCCCGGCCATCCCAGCCCATGGGGTTATTGGTCAACCGACGGCCTTGGTCTGCTCGAGTTCGCCCAATGGTGCGAAGATTTGGACATGGAACCGGTGCTCGGCGTTTTTGCCGGCTACTGCCTCGGCAATGGCGGAGTCGTCCCCGCCGGCCCCAAACTGGAGCCCTATGTGCAGGAAGCCCTCGAAGAAATCGAGTATCTCATCGGGGACGCCAAATCCACCCGATGGGGCGCACAGCGCGCAAGGGATGGACATCCCAAACCATTCAAGCTGACTTATGTTGAAATCGGCAACGAAGATTGGTTCGACCGCAGTGGCAGCTATGATGGCCGGTTCGCCCAATTTTACGACGCCATCAAGAAAAAATATCCCAATCTCCAAATCATTTCTTCCGTCGGGTATGAACAACCGCAGAATTTTTGGGTCAAAAGCCGCGTCCCAGATTTGGTGGACGAACACTTCTATCGCAATATGGAAGAAATGATGGCCCAGGCGTTTCGCTATGACAATTATTCCCGCACCAATCCAACCAAGATTTTCTGTGGCGAATGGGCTACACGGGTCGGTTCGCCAACACCCAACATGGCCGGCGCCCTCGGCGACGCCGCCTGGATGACCTGCATGGAGCGAAACTCGGACGTCGTTCTGATGCACTGTTACGCCCCGCTTTTTGTCAACGTCAGCAGATTGGAAGGGCAAGGCCGCTCAATGCAATGGAGTTCGGACCTTATCGGTTACGATGCGCTTTCAAGCTACGGTTCGCCGGCGTATTACGCCCAGGTGATGTTCAGCTCGATGCACGGAGATGAAATTCTTGCTACTGACTCTCAAAACATCCCGGTGCGCCAATGGCAACGGCGCTCCTTCCGCGGCGGGCCTGCCCAACCGCAGCAAATTCGTGAAATCTTTTTCAGCGCCACCCGCGATTCCAGGAGCGGCCTAATCTATCTCAAGGTTGTCAACACCACTGGCTTTGCGCGCCAGATTAAAATCCAGCTCAACAACGCGCCAAAGCTCAAGCCTGATGGCGAAGCAGTGACTCTGGCCGGAGCCTCTCTGAATGACACAAACTCAATTGAACAACCGCGCAAAGTCGTGCCGTACACTGAAAAAATCAGCGGTCTTGCCGCGGAGTTCACACGCGAGTTTCCAGCATATTCCATCACAGTGTTGAAATTGAGGACAAAATAACTGCACTGCGCCTGACCGCATTATCATCAAACAATGATCCGCGGCTCCATGCTTTGGATGCTGTATATCGGACTTATGCCAACAAGACCCGCACAACTTGCAATTTACCTGCCATCTGAAAAAGGCGGCTTTATTTATAACCACAAGATGAATTTTTGAAAAAAATGGAGCGAGCGAAGGGATTCGAACCCTCGACATTCACCTTGGCAAGGTGACGCTCTACCAGGCTGAGCTACGCTCGCTTCCGTCCAAAACCGGGAATCAAATTAACCAATCCGCGAATTTTGGCAAGACTTAAATTGAGCATTTTTACTGTTTGTTGCTTGACGGTGTGAGCCTGAGGATACGGTTGGTGGGCAAGGTTAGGCGGCTGATTGCATTATGTGCTTTTGGGATAAAGATCGATGGCAAGCGTGAACTGATAGACTTTCATCTTGTCAAAGAAGAGTCTGAGGCCAGTTGGTATGAGTTTCTGTGGGATTTGTGGCGCAGGGGTTTAAGGGGCAGACAACTGAGGCTGATAGTAACTGACGGGAATTTGGGGGTAGCCAAGGCTATAAAGCGGGTATGGCCTGCAGTGAAGCATCAACGATGCTGGGCGCACAAGCTGCGCAACCTCTCCAGCAAGCTTAAGGCTTCTCAAAGGCAATGTGTTGATGAAGCCAAACTGATTTACCTGGCAGACAACCGGACTGAAGCAATCAAACGCT